>OJKI01000103.1_pt1 | contig 39595 bp, 62 predicted proteins | sample 1596431 | NCBI WGS metagenome assembly OJKI01 (sample SAMEA4350165, study PRJEB24818) | metagenome | biome: human; feature: gut; material: faeces | place: Denmark | collected 2013-09 | reverse complement strand
CGGCGCGGCTACGGCTGGCGATTTCGGCGCGGCTACGGCTGGCAAGTACGGCGCGGCTACGGCTGGCAAGTACGGCGCGGCTACGGCTGGCAAGTACGGCGCGGCTACTTCGCGCGGCTACGTTTCTGTCGGTGAAAATGGTTGCGGGCTTGTTCGCGGCGAAAACGTAAAAATTAAAGGCGGCATGGGTGCCATCCTTGTGATTGCTGTGGAGAATGATGCGGATTACGGCATTAAAGAGTGGAAAGCCTTTGTCGTTGACGGTGAAAACATCAAGCCTGACACCTGGTACAAGCTGAAAAACGGCGACCTTGTGGAGGTATCCGAATGACTAGCTTCTGGGGGCATCAAGACAACCCCTTCCCGCCTGACGAACCCCGCCGCCCCCGCTGCCCGGTATGCGGTGAGGAATGCGAAGCCATCTACTTAATCGGCACAGCAATCATCGGCTGTGATATGTGCTATAACCCCGACGACTTCCCCGGTGAAGATGTCCAAGAGGACGACCCGTGGGAAGATTGCCGCTGTATGGAGGACTACTAAAATGACCATTGACGACATCAGCGCCCTGAAACAGGCGCACGCACTTTTGAAGGGCCGGCATCTTGCCGAGTTCATCCCCACTGGAAAGGGCATCAGCGCTTGCTATTTCAACGCCGTGCAGGCTGCCCGCCGCATCTATTCCGAGAGCATCGGCGCATTTGTACCACTTTTCGCAAAACATGAATACGGCCTGAACAGCACTTATTTTTTGGCAGACGGCATTCCGGTCTACTTCTATGATCTAAAAACCCGCAAGCCGGACACGGCCCTGCCGCCAGCCAGCTGCTACCGCATCCACCTGACCACCCCCGACCCGGAAGGAGAAGCAATCTAATGAGCATCTATGAAACCCTGTCCAACATTCAAGTGGAACTCAAAGCCCCCAAGAACCTCTACAACTCGTTCGGTAAATATAAGTACCGCAACGCGGAAAGCATTCTCGAGGCCGCCAAGCCTCTTTGCGCAAAGCATGGTTGCACCCTGACCGTCTCGGATGAAGTCATTCTCATCGGCAACCGCTACTACATTAAGGCCACCGCCACCGTGCAAGATAAGGACGGCAACGCCGCCAGCACCACCGCCCTTGCTCGTGAGGACGAAACCAAGAAAGGCATGGACGGCGCACAGATCACCGGTACGGCATCCAGCTACGCCCGTAAATACGCCCTGAACGGTCTTTTCTGCATCGACGACACCAAAGACCCCGACAGCGACGAATACCACAACCAGACCGCCGCCGCGGCCAACGCGCAGGACAATAAGACCATAACGGAAACTGCCGCCACCCGCCTTGCCGCCCGCGCCGAGTGCCAGCGCGCTGTCAAAGCCTACTGCCAGAAGAACAACGCCGATGAATCTGATGCGTGGAAACTCATTGCAGAGACCATTGGCAAGCCCTCTAAGGACTTCACGACAGAGGACTGGAAGCAGGGCCAGCAGATTGCAGAGGCGTGGAAATGAAGCAGCAAATTGCCATAAAGACAGCCGTTGTTATCGGCAACACAATTACGCTGGAATGTTCCCCCAGCGACTGTGATAAAGCCCGCGCCGTTATTGACGAGGGCAAGCCACTTGCCGCCGTCATCGGCACGGCATCGCAAAAGCGCAGCCTCTCGGCCAACGCTTACTCATGGGCGCTCATGAACCAGCTTGCCGCCAAAATCAACCGCCCTGTGCTGGATATTTACAGAGATTTGATACGCGACATCGGCGGCAGCTCCGCCCTTGTCACCATCCGCTCCGATGCTGCAAAGGCATTCAAAAATGGCTGGGAGAGCAAGGGCGAGGGCTGGCAGGTCCATAAGCTCGATGAAATGACCACCCCGCAGGGGACTTTCTACAACCTGCAATGCTGGTACGGCTCTTCCCAGTTCGACCCCTCACGGATGCACCGCCTCATTGAACTTATCGTGCAGGAATGCCAGCAGCAGGGCATCCCCACCATGACCCCGGAAGAAATTGCAAAGTTGAAAGGACTGACAGACGATGCAGACCCGCAATGAATTCGGCGTGAAGTTGGACAAGAACGGCTACGCGCCGTCGCTGTTCGTACATGAATCGTTCCGCTGTTATCACTGCCGCCGCTTTGGAGACACCGCCAGGCATGAAATCTACGGAGGAAGCCGCCGCAAGGCCAGCAAGGCGCTGGGCCTCTGGATTAACGTTTGCCCCGCTTGCCACGCCGCCATTCATTCAAGCGGCGACCTGCAAGATCACTACCACAAACAAGGCCAAATGCTTGCAGAAGCCTATTACCATTGGAACCACGACGACTTTCGCCGCCGCTTTTATATCAACTACTTGGAGGAATAAAGATGCTGAATGTTGTTGCAGTTATGGGTCGCCTCGCTCGCGACCCTGAAATGCGCCAGACCACCACAGGAAAGAACGTCGTTTCCTTTTCCATCGCCTGCGACAGAGGGCGCAAGGATGCCAACGGCCAGAGCCAGGCCGATTGGCTGAATATTGTTGCGTGGGACAAGACGGCAGAATTTATCTGCCGCTACTTCCAGAAGGGCCAGCTCATTATTATTGATGGGCGCTTGCAATCTCACAGCTACCAAGACAAAAGCGGCCAGAACCGCACAGCAACTGAAATCGTAGCCCAGAACGTCAACTTTGCCGGAAGTAAGGAAAACACCCACACCGCGCAGAGCGCGGCTCCTACGCTCTCACATGGCAGCGGTGATGACTATGCAGAAATTGAGGATAACGGAGATTTGCCGTTTTAAGGATAAGGAAAAGGACAACTGAATATGGCACTAGAATACTTCTGCTGCTTCAATTCCTACAGGAAGAAGACGCGCAACCTATCAGATAGCGAGCTAGGTCGGCTGTTCCGTGCTCTTATGTTATACAACGAGACGGGAGAAAAGACGCAACTCAATGGGCGTGAGGAAACCGCGTTTGATTTCATTGCAGAGGACATTGATGCAGGTAAAGAACGATACGAAGCCAAATGCGCCCAGAACAAGGCAAACAGAGGTCAACGCTCGACCACAGCCGTTAACGACGGTGAACAGACGTTAGCGTTCGTACCCCAAACAAAAAACAAAAAACAAAAACAAAATATATCTTTCGTATCTAACGATACTCAAGATATATGCCAAGCTGAAAGCTTGGCTACGCGCCAGCTCGCGTCTGCGTTTTCGGCAAAGAAGGCCATCGAGGACTATACGCAGGACGAGGAACTGCGGGGGCTGCTGTTTGAGTGGCTGGACAACCGCAAGAAGAAACGCGCCCCTGAAACTAAGGGCGCTATCGGACAGAACCTTGACAAGCTGGCAGAAATGGCATCTGAAAGCAATTTGAGCTTGCAGGATTATATGCGCGAAATCGTGCGTATGGGCTGGCAAGCGTTCTATCCGATTCGCAGCCAGCAGCCAGCACAACGCAATGACGGGAGGGATTTTGATTGGCTTACGGGACAATGACCGTTGCACCGCTGGCAGGAGCTATTGAGGGCGTTCAGCGTGGGACAGACCTACACCCGATAATGGGCCTGATTGCTGCTAAGTGGCCGAATTTTGGAAACGGCAAAACGCCACAGCAGAAAAAAGCAATGATTGCGGTATGGGAAAAAGACTTGTCCGACATTCCGATTTCTCTACAGCGAGCGGCACTTGATAAGAAAATCAAGTGTGGTCAGATGTTCCCGCCCTCATCCCCTGCTGAATTGCGGAATTGGTGCAACGAGATTCAGAAGCCCATGGATGATCTGGACGCAAAGTTCTATGCCGATATGGCGGAGCTTGAAATACTGGATGCTGATTTTTGTGCAAAACAGACTGCAAAATATAAAGCTGGTAAGGACGCAGGGCGCAATGCTTATGCAGGGTGGGACTGATGATTCACAAGTACATTGTCCGCATCCAGACCATAGCGAGAAGTACTACGCGAAAGTAAAGGAGATTGTACCGTGAAAGTATTAGTTGCCTGTGAAGAATCGCAGACAGTCTGCAAGGCGTTCCGAGAACGCGGACACGAAGCGTACAGCTGCGACATTCAGGAACCGTCGGGAGGACACCAGGAATGGCATATTTTAGGCGATGCCATGAAAGCAATCGAGGGTGGGCAAATCGTAACGATGGACGGCAAGGCTCATGATGTAGGCAAGTGGGATTTGCTGATTGCACACCCACCTTGCACTTACTTATCAAACGCTGGCGCAAGGCACTTGTGGAAAGGCCATGAACTACAGTCAGACAGAGTCATGCTTGGCATTCAAGGCAGGGACTTGTTTATGCGGTTTTGGTGGGCTGACATACCACTTATATGCGTTGAGAACCCTGTTCCATCAAAAGTATTCTGCCTGCCGCCGTACACGCAGGCCATTCAGCCGTATCAATTCGGCCATCCTTACACCAAGAAAACCTGCTTGTGGCTCAAAGGACTGCCGCCGCTTGAATCGACAAATGTTGTGGAGCCTGTTGCTACATGGTGTCCGAGCGGGAGCTACAGTCACAAACATGGCGAACAACATAAAGGCATGTTTACTACAGACAGAGCTAAAAACCGTGCAAAAACATTCCAGGGCATCGCCGCCGCAATGGCAGAACAGTGGGGAAGTTTATGAGATGCAAGTACACCATTAGTCTTCCCCCCATCACAAAAAAGAACAGCCCCCGCATCGGATACGTAGGCGCTCACTGCCCGGTATGCCATAAGGGCAAGTACGCAAAAGTTCTGCCAAGCGCAGCCTACTTGAAGTACGCAAGAGCTGCAAAGATGTATTTAAACCCGGCGCCAAAAAATCCGCTGGACGGCCGCTACAACGTCAAGTGCTTGTACTACATGCCTACACGCCGCAAGGTTGATAAAACAAACCTCGAAAGCGCCATCATGGATATTCTGGTTGATGCCAGGATTTTGAAGGACGACAACAGTAGCATTGTAGCAGCAACGGACGGCTCCCGCGTAATGTACGACAAAGAAAACCCTCGCACAGAAATTTTTATTGAAGAAATGGAGGATGAAGCAGATGCCAATCTGCGAACTTTACCATGATAATTTTCAAAATTACAAGTGCTATGGAATTCCGCACGCCCAGCTTGTAATCGCCGATATTCCCTATAACATTGGCTCTAACGCTTACGCCAGCAATCCCGTCTGGTACAACGGCGGTGACAATAAAAACGGAGAAAGCAAACTCGCCAAAAAGAACTTTTTTAACACAGATGGCCGTTTCAAAATAGCAGAGTATATGCACTTCTGTTCTAATCTGCTTGTCAAAGAGCCGAAGGAACGCGGCAAAGCCCCGGCCATGATCGTGTTCTGCGCGTTTGAGCAGATGCAGGAAATTGCCGAATGGGGCAAAAAGTACGGGTTCATGAAGTCCTACCCGCTGCTTTTCATAAAAAACTACTCGGCCCAGGTGCTCAAAGCAAATATGCGTATTGTAGGCGCTACCGAGTTTGCCGTTGTGCTCTACCGCGACAAGCTCCCCAAATTCAACGGCGGCGGCCACATGGTCTATAACTGGTTCGAGTGGCGGCGCGATCCCGGCAGGAAGTATCCAAAAATCCACCCCACCCAAAAGCCGGTAAACCTGTTGAAACGCCTGATTGAAATTTTCACAGACCCCGGCGATGTTGTGATTGACCCATGCGCCGGTTCCGGCTCTACGCTCCGCGCCGCCTATGAATGCGGGCGCGACAGCTACGGATTTGAAGTCGACAGAAAGTTTTACGCCATCGCCAAAGAAAAAATGCTCGATTTTTCCCAAGAACAAATGACGTTTGAGGAAATCGCAACATGAAAAACAAAATAGAGGAAGTGAACCCATGAAAACCAGACTTCATCCCACCCCGGCCATGCAAAAAGCCATAGACGCTTATGCAGAATCTAAAATTCAGGGCATCCAGAGCCGTGCGCAGGAGGCCGTCATGAAGGAGCGCAACGACATTGCTACCCGTGCTACCTATCTGTGCCTGCTGGCATGCTATCAGGTCGGTCTTTCTCCCCGCACCCTGAAACGGATTCAGGATGTGATGACCGGTCCGGTAGCCGACAAATACAACGAGTACCGCAATGACCAGCTTGCCGACCTCTGGGCGCAGGTAACTCTGCAAAGCATCGGCATTGAAGCACCCCAAACAAAGGAGCCGCTATGACCACAACAAAATTCTGCAAGACCTGCGGGAAAATCATGTGGGATGTCCAGCCCACAAAGCGCTATTGTGATTCCTGTATCCGCAAGCGCAATATCAAAAGCGCGCAGGCATCCTACCAGCGCCGCAGGGATGCCGGTGTTTTGAAAAAAGGCAAGAAACCCGCCGCGCATCCCAACCCGAAGAAAACCATAAAACCCATTGAACAATGTACCCGCGAAGCCGCCGCCCTGGGCCTGACCTATGGGCAGTATGTAGCCCGCGGGCTGGATAAGGAGTAAGACTATGGACATAGTTGAATTTTTTAAGACGGCAAACAGGTTATGCAAAAATCGATGCTGCACGAAATGTCCTCTCTATAAAAATGGAATGTGCATGGCTGCGTGCAGCGACGTTTCAGTTAAAAACATTGAAGAAACGATTTCAATTGTTGAGCAATGGGCAAAAGAGCACCCCCTCAAGACTCGCCAAAGCGAGTTTTTGAGGATGTTCCCTAATGCAAAAATAGGTGAAGATGATGGAATTTTGTGTATTAAACCTTGCGACATTGATAAAAGCATTGAATGCCCAAATGGAAAAGGCTGCGACGACTGCTACCGCAAATACTGGAAAGAGGAGGTATCCGAATGAAAAAAAGATTGTTGGTATTGGCGGTTGCTCTTGTTTTGACGGCTCTGCTATGTGCCTGCAAAGAAAATCCGATGGTTGAAGAGAAAACCGTATCGGCAAAGCAGGAAATCTTGTACGCCTATATAACAACACAAATGGAAACGAATGGATACGGAGGTGTTATCGGACACAAAAACTATATTTGCTACGGCGTATTAAACGGAAACAGCATTGAAGACAAAGAAGACAGAATAGACTTCGTTACAATACGAAAATCAGAAGAAAACCATAGCTATATTGAATATTACTATGACCGCAAGATTTATGAAGATGGCACACACTATGACATATATGCCGGAGCGGCCTTGTACTTAACAAATGATATGCTAAAAAACCTTAAAACGAGCAACTGAGGAGACATCAGAATGGCACAACTTCAAGAGACAATCCGCGATAAAGTCACGACATACAGCGAGGATGAATAAATGTCGATCAGTAAAAAGACCCGCATTGCGGTGTATAAAAAATACGATGGTCATTGCGCTTACTGTGGCAGACATATCGCATACAACGATATGCAGGTCGACCACTTCAAGCCGCAGAGGGCGTGGAACCCAGAGGATTCCGGCACGGACGACATTGAAAACCTTATGCCGTCCTGCCGTATGTGCAACCATTACAAACGCGACCACGACCTTGAAACATTCAGACGATACATTGCTGAGATTCCGCGAAAACTGCAAGAGAACTACATTTACAAGATCGGCGTGGTGTACGGAAATGTGCTGAAAAATCCGAAAGCGATCAAATTCTATTTTGAGAAAGTGAGGGATAACCATGTGGCTGATTGACGCAGATAAAGTACCGCGACTATCTGATATGATCGGGTGAGCTTATGAGGGTGGCGAGTACCAGGCATATAAGAGCGGCGCAGAGTATGGGCGCGGATTGGTGGATGATACACCGACCATCGACCCAGAATCCCTGCGGCCTACGGCACACTGGATAAGCGATAGCGGCGGAAGCACAAATGTTGTATGTTCAGCTTGTAATGCAATTTCTTTCGCTGCTTATAATTTTTGTCCGGAATGCGGCAAAAGGATGGTGAGCGCAGATGAGTGACTGGATAAGCGTTAAAGACAGACTGCCAAAGCAGCAAACGGAAGTGCTTGCATTTAGGAGAGGCATAATGTATCTCGCCTGGTACGACAATGAAATCGGGAGATGGGCGTCCGATGAGTGGGGTATCCTTGATGCCGTCACCCACTGGATGCCACTCCCTGAACCCCCGGAGGTGACCCCATGACCATTATCCTTGTTATCGCCGCCGTCTGTGTTTACGACCTGTGCGGCCTGCTCGCCGTCCTGTACATCAACCACACAGACCGAATGGACACCGTAGACGGCGCAGACAACGTTATTGTCCTTGTTTTCTGGCCGCTGCTGGTCGTAACCCGTATCGGCATTGCGATTTATCGTATAGTTAGGAGGATTCTAAAATGACTTATACCCCAGGAGGTGACCCCATGACAAAACAGCAACTAGTTGATGAATACGCCCGCAAACATCTTTGCGTGACGTGCGAGTGGAAGAATGACAATATTTGCACGTTGCCGTGCTGCATAAAAATGGAAGAAAGGAGCAAAAATGAGAGAAAGACCGCTCAACCTAGATGAATATGGGATTTCAAAAGAAAGATACCTTGAATTAAAGCACTTTTGCAAAAGATACGCTGAAATGCGGTTGGAAATTGCTAGTGCAAGAGGACTTGATGCGGTTTCAAATGACGGTTTGCCGCACGGAAACGGAAAGGCAGACCCAACAGCTAGAAAGGCGGACAGAGCGCTAAAGTTAAGCACAGATGTCCAAATCATTGAGGACGCGGCAAGAGAAGCAGACCCCTTAAACTGGTGCGCTCTGTTGAAAAATGTAACAGAGGGAACGGCTTACGAATACCAGCCTGTGTATTGCGGCAGACGGCAGTTTTACGAAAGCAGAAGAAAATTTTTCTGGATTTTGGACAAGAAAAAAGGGTAACTGTGGGGACGTTGTCAAGTGGTATTATGAATATGCTGGAAACTGTAAAGAGGGTACATTACAGTCCATAGCAAAACCTCCTATTCTCGATACTGACAGCCGGGAAAGACCGGCATTTTATTTGCTGCATAGCCAGCCAAGTGGTGGCGTATTAGCCATATACGATTTAGAAAATCACAGCGGCAAGGGCGCTGCGTTCCGAAACAACGGCGCGGCAAAGGTGCAAGACCCATGTGCAGTACCAGAGGGCAGGGTCGCAACCTGTCTGTGTGAGCGGGCGCGGTATCCCTCACAAATGATGACAACGACTGTGCAAACAGTAAGCCGCACATGCCCTTGTAGCTCAATGGCAAGAGCCTTGGTGTGCCGGTTCAAGTCCGGCTGAGGGCACATGCTGGGTCGCTCCCACCGGTGAAAGCCCGGCGCAGGAAACGCGATAGATAACCTGACACACCGGAAGAGCGACGGTGCACAGCCCACTACGAGAGGGCGCATACCCGATTGCACACCGATTTTGAAAGCGGAGAAGTTCGGGAACGTTTTGACGGTGACATCGAGAAAACCGTTCGGCATCTGCTTGTGTGGACTCCGTTACTGACGCAGTTACGCATCGCCGAAACCCATAACATCAAAGCAGAGACCGCGAATCCGCACGCGGGGATAAATGCAGCGGATGAAAAAAGCGTTGCGGATTTGCTCCCCGCAACGGGTGAGACCGGCACAGCATAAACCGGTAGTGCGGGAACGCGCTTTTCCTCCGGCGCAAAGGGGTTTGGGGGGATATAAGCCTACACAAATTGTGTGGGCTTTTTGTTTTGCATAAAGGAGGATATTATGCAAATTGTGATGAAATCTCTGGGAGAAATTCAGCCATACTCAAAAAACGCAAAAAAGCACGATGCAAGGCAAATCAAAAATGTTGCCGAAAGCATCAAGCAATATGGGTTTGTGCAGCCGGTTGTTGTGGACAAAAACAACGTTATTGTAATCGGGCATTGCCGCGCATTGGCTGCAAAAAAGCTGGGAATCAAAGAAGTACCGTGTGTCTGTGTGGACGATTTGACACCAGAACAGGTGAACGCTCTGCGGCTGGTGGATAACAAGAGCAACGAGAGCGACTGGGACTTTGACCTGCTGAAAGATGAACTGCCGGAGCTGGATTTGTCGGCGTTTGATTTTGATTGGGGAATCTCCGATGACATTACAGAAGAAGTTGAGGAAGATGAAGCTCCAGAGGTTGACGAAGTTTCCGATCCAGTGACAAAACGGGGCGACATTTGGCAGCTTGGCAGACACAGGCTTATGTGCGGCGATAGCACAAAAAGCGACGATGTAAGCGCTCTTATGGGGGGGCGTCTTGCAGACATGTTGCTCACAGACCCGCCTTATGGGGTTGACTATACTGGGAAAACCAAGGACGCGCTTAAAATCGAAAACGATGCAAAAAGTGACGATGAGTTTATTGCGTTTTTGCAATCTGCGTTTTCGTCTGCTGATTCTGTGATGAAGCCGGGGGCTGTATTCTACATCTGGCACGCAGATTCAAAGGCGTATGTCTTTAGAATGGCGTGCCAGATGGCGGGATGGGAAGTCAGGCAGGTTCTTATTTGGGTAAAAAATGCAATGGTGATGGGCAGACAGGACTACCAATGGAAGCATGAGCCGTGCCTTTATGGCTGGAAGTCTGGTGCTGGTCATTTGTGGGCGTCAGACCGAAAGCAAACAACTGTGCTGGAATTTGACCGTCCAACAAAAAATAAAGAACATCCAACAATGAAACCTGTGGCGCTTTTCGATTATCAAATCAAAAACAACACTAAAGGCGGTGACGCCGTGCTTGATTTGTTCGCTGGCAGCGGGACGACGGTTATTGCGTGTGAGCAAAACGGTCGGGATGCGTATGCAATGGAGTTCGACCCAAGATACTGTGATGTGATTGTAAAGCGATGGGAAACCCTGACGGGGAATAGGGCGGTGCTGTTAAATGACAATTAAAGAAGCGCGAAAAATAATCGCAAAGACAGACAGCCCTTACCTAAAGAGAGACATGCAAAAGTTCATTCAACGCCAAAAGAAAAAGGAGGGCGTTTATGGCAAAAACAGGACGCCCGCGAAAAGAGATAGACCAAAACCACTTTGAAAACCTATGCGGGTTACAGTGTACAAAAGAAGATATATGCGATTTCTTTGGCGTAACGGACAAAACGATTGATGCGTGGTGCAAAAGGACATACAAGGATAGTTTTTCCGTAGTTTTTAAGCAAAAGCGAGGGAAGGGGAAATGTTCTCTGCGTCGGTATCAATTTGCGCTTGCCCAAAAAAACGCAAATATGGCAATTTGGCTCGGCAAACAGTATCTGGGGCAGAGCGATACGCCTGAACAGAAAGAGGATGGTGGGGTGCAAATTGTAGATGACTTGTAAATTGTCAAATATAGTTTCCCCTTGCTTTTGGGGAGTCCACCGCGAAATAAAGGCAGGCAATGTAAAAGAGCTTGTCGCCAAGGGCGGGCGCGGCTCTACCAAATCAAGCTATATAAGCATAGAACTGATTTTGCAGCTCATAAAGCATCCGCAATGCCATGCAGCAGTGTTCCGCAAAGTCGGCAACACGCTGCGGACGAGCGTTTATGCGCAAATCGTCTGGGCTATCAATGAGCTTGGTCTGCACGACCATTTTCGTTGCACGGTCTCCCCGATGGAATGCACCTATTTGCCAACTGGGCAAAAGGTGCTTTTTTTCGGCGTTGATGACCCCGGAAAAGTAAAGTCAATCAAAGTGCCGTTTGGTTATATCGGCATCTGTTGGTTTGAAGAACTTGACCAGTTTGACGGTGAAGAGCAAATCCGAAACGTTGAACAGTCCTGCTTGCGTGGCGGTGACTGGTTCATCACGTTCAAGAGCTTCAACCCGCCAGCAATGGCGCGGAACTGGGCGAACGGGTACGCGCTGAAAGCGAGGTCTGGAAAGCTAATACATCATTCCACCTATAAAACGACGCCCGCAGAATGGCTCGGGGAGCGGTTTCTGGCCGATGCTGAATACTTGCAGCGCACAAACGAAACGGCCTACCGACACGAGTATCTGGGCGAGGTTGTCGGCAGCGGCACGGCGGTATTCGAGAACCTGAAAATTCAACCAATCACAGACGAGCAGTTGAAAACATTCGACAGAATCAAGCGCGGCGTTGACTGGGGCTGGTATCCTGACCCATGGGCATACAATGCAATGCACTATGACGCAGCGCGGCGCACGCTGTACATCTTCGATGAACTGACACGGCGTAGAACCAGCAACAGGGACACGGCGCAGTTGCTTTTGGAGAAAGGGCTGACGCGTGAGGACAAAGTATGTGCGGATAGCGCAGAGCCGAAATCCATTGCGGACTATAACAAGTACGGCGTAAAGACATTCCCTGCAAGAAAAGGCCCGAAGTCTGTTGTATACGGTACAAAGTGGCTGCAGATGCTTGATGCTATTGTAATAGACCCCGTGCGTTGCCCGGACACTGCAAAAGAGTTTAGCGAGTACGAGTACGAGCGAGATAGCAAGACGGGAGAAGTGCTCGAAGGCTATCCGGATTTGAACAACCACCACATTGACGCGGTGCGCTATGCGATGGAAAGCACAGCGAACAAGGCGGGAGACACCGCCGAAACCAGATACAAGAGCATTTTCGTGTAAAGGCGGTGAGAAGACGTGAAAACATACCAAGATTTTGTAGCGGTTGGCGAGGACGAAAAGGCCCGCATGAGTTTCATACTGGGTGCAATTAATGAGTATAAGGACGACCATAGCACACGCCTTGCAGCGAACGCCAACAAGTATTACTACGGCGAAAACCCTACAATCAACAAATACGAGAAAATCATCTACGACATGCAGGGAAAGGCGCACCGTGACATGTACACGGCAAATCACAAGATAGCAAGCAAGTTCTTTGGTTTGGTCGTAGACCAAGAAGTTTCGTATTTGCTGGGCAACGGCGTTTCATTTCAGGAAGCGGAGACAAAAAAGGCGCTTGGTGCGACGTTTGATGAAGATATTATGGACGCTGCCCGCCATGCTTTGATTGACGGGCAGTCTTTCGTGTTCTGGAATCTCGACCATGTGCAGGTGTTCGCAGCAGAGGAATTTGTTCCCCTGTACGACGAGGAAGACGGCTCCATTAAAGCCGGAATCCGTTTCTGGCAGGTGGCAGACAATAAGCCACTGCGCGCCACGCTGTACGAGCTTGACGGCTACACAGAGTATCTAAAGCACAAAAGCGATGATATGGCGATTCTCAAGCCGAAACGCGCTTACAAGTTGAAGCTGCGCACCAGCGAGGCAGACGGCACAGAAATTTATGACGGTGAGAATTATCCCGGATTTCCCATTATCCCGCTGAAAAACGGAGAGCAGGCCCACAGCGAGCTACAGGGGAGACAGAATACCATTGACGCGCTCGACCTTGCTAGCTCCAACATGGTAAACAACGTTGACGAAGGCAACCTGATTTTCTGGGTTCTGACCAACTGCGGAGGCATGGACGAGCAGGACGATACAAAGTTCATTGAGCGTCTGAAAACTACCCATGTCGCCCACGCTGACGGTGACGAGGGCGCAAAGGCCACGCCACAGAGCATCGAAGCCCCGTTCCAAGGCACGCAAGCCACCATTGACATGCTAACCAAAAAGTTATACGAGGACTTTCAGGCCTTTGATTCTGCTGCTGTCAGCGCTGGCAACCAAACTGCAACGGCTATCAAGGCCAGTTATGTGCCACTCGACCTGAAAACGGACAAGTTTGAAAGCTGCGTGACGCGCTGCATCAAGGGCATTTTGGCGGTTGCCGGGATTGATGACGAGCCAACATACACGCGCAACCAGATTATCAACAAGCAGGAAGAAACGCAGACCGTGATGCTGGGCGCGGAATACTACGATGATGAATACATCACAAAAAAGCTGCTGACCATTCTCGGTGACGCAGACCAGTACGAGGATTTGATGAAGCGAAAGGCGGCAGAGGAGGTAGACCGTACAATTACCAACCAGCCACCTAACGAGCCGCAGAACCAGCCGGGAGAAGGAATGAACGGCAATGGCGAAACCTGATTATGCCCACAGAATGACCGACGCCGAGCTTGCACAGCTTGAGCGTCGCATTTCTGCTATATACCAACAGGCAGCAGACGAACTGTCAGACACGGTAAACGCTTACTTTGAGCAGTTCGAAAAGCGAGACGCAGCCATGAAAGAAAAGCTGGATGCAGGCGAAATTACAGAGCAGCAATATAAGCAATGGCGGCTTGCGCAGATAGGGCGAGGCAAGCGTTTTGCGGCGCTGCGGGACAAGGTGGCAGAAAGATACACCAACGCAAATGAAACGGCTGTGGCATACGTCAATGACGCCACGCCGGGCATTTACACGCTCAATCGCAACTATGCCGCATACAAGATTGAGCAGGTTTCAGACAGCGCAGACTTTACGCTGTGGGATGAACAGACGGTCAGACGGTTGGTCGTTGAACAGCCTGACCTTATGCCGTATTATCCGCCGCAGCGTGCATTGCAGCGCGGCATTGATTTGAAATACGGAAAACAGCAAATCACAGCCAGCGTGACAAGCTACATTCTGCAAGGCAAGGGAATTGGCAAGATTGCGGATGACCTGCAAAGCCGTATGCGGGACATGAGCCGCGCAAGCGCTATCCGAACGGCCAGAACGGCGGTCACAGCAGCAGAGAACGCGGGACGGCTAGATACTTACCGTGCCGCACAAGACATGGGCATCAAGCTGAAAAAACAATGGGTGGCAACGTTAGACAACCGCACGCGGCATGCGCACGCGGTGGCAGACGGGCAAACGGTAGATGTGGAAAAGCCGTTTATTATTGATGGTTATAAGCTCATGAAGCCTGGCGATGAATCTGCGCCGGGATACCTAGTGTATAATTGCCGCTGCACAACAATAGCGGATTTGCCAGATGTGCCAAAATCGCGGCATGAGTTGCGGAGAGCGATAGACCCAGAAACAGGGAGAAGCGTACTTGTTCCATATATGAATTACACGCAATGGGCTAGCTGGAAAGAAGCAGAAAACAGATATGCGTGGGAAACATATATAAAAAAAGGGCGTAATTTTTCATCCGACAAAAGACAATTTGCGGAATACCGCAAAGTTTTAGGCGATAAAGTGCCAGATTCAGTTTACAAGTTCCAAGATTTAAAGTATAATGATATTGAAATTTGGCACGCGTTAAAGACCTTAAAAAGGCAAACAATGTTTGTAGAAAAAGCGCAATGCGAAACGACGGAAAGAAAATTCAAAGAATATCTTTTGAAGCCCGGCGCAAAACATGCGAAAGAATTTTTCGACGTTGGATATGCAAAGGAAAACCCGATACAGCTACGATACGATATTGCAAAGCAATACGATGAGAGCAAAGTTCAAAATGTAATAGAGCTGGAAGATGGGAGCAAAAAGTATTCGATTCCCATGAAGTTGGGGATAACGGAGAAAAAGCAATTCTTGACTTGCTGGATAAAAGAACCCGGCAACGGAAAACCGAGAATTACAACAGCCTATAGAAAGGATGCAGACAAGTGATACGCGAATTTGATAAAGTAAAAGTAACTGCATCTGGAAAAATTGGTGTGGTGGTAGATATACGGGGCACGGACGTTTTGCGTTACCTTATCGAACTTGACGAAAACAATCAAATTATTGATTGCAGTGAAAACGAAATCGAAAAGTTAAAATGAAAATCACACTTGAAGACCACAGCGCCGAGGTGCTAGAAGCGCTTGACGCTGCTGTTGGAAGAGCACTCGAAAAATGCGGCCTTGTAGCAGAGGGATACGCTAAAAAGCTATGCCCTGTTGATACAGGAAACCTACGCAACAGCATTACACACACTGTGACAGACAACGGCGAACGCGCCGCCTACGTTGGCACAAACAGTAAATACGGCGTATACGTTGAGTGCGGTACTGGCATTTACTATCCGGGCGGAAGACAAACGCCGTGGTTATATCAAGACGCTAAAGGCAATGTACATTTGACGCACGGCCAACGGGCAAAGCCTTTTATCAAGCCTGCCGTTTCCGAGCACGGCGAACAGTACAAAAGAATAATCGAAGCAGAGCTGAAAGGCAAATAAGCCTCTCGGCTCTTTTTATTAGCATCTACCGCGTTTGCGGCAGGTGCTATTTTTATACGCAAAAACAGCGAAGCACTGCTGTTTTGAATAAATAAACTCAAATGGCGAAGAACCGCCACCGAAGAAAAGGAGAGAACCCCCATGGAAAAATTTACACGCGATGAAATCCGTAAAATCATTGGCGAAAGCTGCACTGACGAAATTGAAAATCAGCTGGTGGCGCTCCATTTGGGCGTTGTTGACCCGCTGAAGGACGACGTCACGCGGTATAAAGCCGATGCAGAAAAGCTGCCGGGCGTTCAGAAGGAGTTGGACGACCTGAAAGCGCAGGGCGACGGCGGCTACAAGGCTAAGTATGAAGCAGAGCACAAGGCTTTCGGGGACTACAAGGCCAACGTAGACGCTGAAAAAACAACGGCTGCCAAAGAAAAGGCGCTGTCCGACGTCCTGCTGAAAATCGGCATTTCTGAAAAACGGATTTCCTCTGTCGCACGCCTTGCAAAGGGAGACGGCCTGCTTGACAAACTGGAATTGGATGACAAGGGCGCTATCAAAGACTCAGTTGCACTTGAAAAGAGCCTCAAGACCGATTATGGCGAGTACATCACCAAGAGCAGCACCAAAGGCGCAGACACGTCTACTCCCCCTGCCAACAATGGCGGCAAGGCCCTGACGCGGGAGGACATCTACAAGACGGACGACAAGGGCCGTTATGTACTGTCCACCTCCGAGCGGCAGGCGGCGCTTGTGAACCTCATGCAAAACGAATCTGACGATTAACAGAAAGGAGCCAATATATGGCTGCAAAAACTAACCTGACTACCGCTGCCCAGATTACTGTCAACGCCCGCGAGGTTGACTTCGTCACCCGCTTTGGCAAGAACTGGGACGCGCTGCGCACCATCATGGGCATTATGCGCCCCATCCGCAAGGCACCCGGCACGAAGCTTGTCTCCTATGAGGCCACTGTTGACGGCACTCTGGCTGGCGGTACGTCCGTTGCCGAGGGCAATGAGATTCCGCTGACCAAGATGAAGGTCGAGCCCAAAACCTACGGCGACATTGAGATTGCCAAGTATGCTAAGAGCGTATCCGTTGAGGCAGTCGCCAAGTACGGCGCAGATGTTGCCGTTGAAAAGACCGACGAGGCGTTCCTTGTCGCCCTGCAGAACAATGTTCTGGGCGACTTCTACACCTTCCTGAACACTGGCTCTCTGGCTGTAGCTGCTACCACTTGGCAGCAGGGTCTTGCTCTGGCAAAGGGCAACGTGCTGGACAGGTTCGCCAGCATGGATCGTGATGTTACCGAGGTTGTCGGCTTTGCCAACATTCTGGACTTCTACGGCTATCTGGGCGACAAGGAAATCACCACGCAGACCGCCTTCGGCCTGACCTATGTCCAGAATTTCATGGGTTATTCCACCCTGTTCCTGCTGCCCGAAAAGTACATTGCAAAGAACAAGGTCATTGCCGTCCCTGTGGAGAACATCGACCTGTACTACATCGACCCCGCCGACAGCGATTTCGCCAAGCTGGGCCTGAACTATACCGTCGAGGGCGAAACCAACCTGATTGGCGTGCATGTTGACGGCGACTACAGCCGCGCAACTGGCGATATGTACGCTCTTATGGGCATGAAGCTGTGGGCAGAGTACCTGGACGGTATCGCCGTTGCCACCATTACGCCCGCAGAAGCCCGGAGCGCAAAAACTGTCAAGGCAGAACAGTAAAAAAGAGGGAGTGCAATGCTTGAAGAATTGATGAGGGAGTGCCGGAACTGGTTTGTCACACAGAATGGCGTCCATCTGGGCGAGTTCAGCATCAAGGGCGGGAGCATTGCGCTCCCTTTTTTGCGTGCCGGACAGTATTTCCGCATTGTGGGCAGCGTTATGAACGATGGTGTGTATCAATACGGTAACTGCTCGTTAAGAGATGAAACCTTTGACGGGGCTATCTGGGCCATGGCCGTGCCTGCCGAATTTCTGCGCCTTGAAGAAGAAATCAAGGCGTGGCGCACGCAGTACGAGAACGCCGCAAACAGCCCATTTCAAAGCGAGAGCTTTGCGGGGTATAGTTACACTAAATCTACTGCAAACGGCGGTCCTGACGGCTCTCTGCCGGGCTGGCAAGGTGTATTTGCATCACGGCTGAACAAGTGGAGGAAATTATGAGCTTACTGGATGCGTTTTCGCGTCGCTGCTGTATTATGGACAAGACCACAAAGCCGGACGGCGAAGGTGGCTATGTTGTCGAGTGGGCAGAGGGCGCGGAGTTTGACAATTTCGTTTCGCTGGATAGCAGTTTGGAAGCTCGCCGTGCAGAAGCAGAGGGCGTGACCAGCGTATATACCGGCGTTGTCAACAGGGATGTGCCGATTGAGTATGGCAGCATCTACAAGGACATTGAAACGGGCGCATATTATCGCGTGACCAGCCGCCCGGAAGAAAAGCAAGCCCCGAAAACGGCGTCCCCTATGCTATGTAAACTGATGAGCTTTACGGCTGAACGCATGGGAGGGCTGCCGAAATGACAAAGGGCGCTGCACTACAGCAGTTCTTCGATGGCTTTCTCCCTGCGTACGCGACAAACGCCGTGCCTGACGATGTTGTACTTCCCTATCTGACGTATGATGCAGTATTTGACGCTGATGAAGGCGCGCCTTCGCTGACTGTCAACCTGTGGTTCTATACGACATCTGAAGCTGTTCCAAATGCTAAAGCACAGGAAATATCGGACGCTATCGGCATCGGTGGCAAGTTGCTGAAATTTGACGGCGGCTACATTTGGATTCGGCGCGGTTCCCCTTTCTGTCAAGCGCTGGCAGATGAAACAGACAAAAACATTAAGCGGCGGTATTTGAACATTACCGCCGAATTTTTATGCCAAAATTGAGGTGAAAATATGGGTAAATTTACCGCTATTCCCAAAGATACGTTCGACGCATTGCAGCTTGACGCTGGCGTGCTGTTGAACACATTCAACCCCGCAAGCATTGCAGCTCCGCAGGACGGCGAAATTATCTGCGCCACTACTGGCGGCATCAACGCCACTTGCGTTCCTACCTTCTCCGACTTGGGCGAGGACGTTGACAACTGCCCGGTCAACACCAAAGAGCTGAAACATCTGGACGGCTGGGAGTGCAAAATGTCCTTCACAGCTCTTGGCACGTCCCCTGACAACATCAAGATGGCTCTGGGCTGTGCAGATGTTACCACGAACAAGATTACGCCTCGCCGCGACTTGAAGCAGACCGACTTTAAAGACGAACTGTGGTGGGTGGGTGACCGCGCAGATGGTGGCTGCGTTGCTATCTGCCTGAAAAACGCTTTGTCCACTGGTGGCTTCTCGTTGCAGACTACCAAGAGCGGCAAGGGGCAGATTTCCTGTGAGCTGACTGGCCATGTCTCCATCACTGCGCAGGACGTTGTCCCTATGGAGTTCTACAGCATCGACGCGGAGGAATAAAACATGCGACTGCTTTCTCAGATGACTACCGACGAGACCTGCGATGTCTTGTGCATCGCCGCCCCTCATATCCAGAACATGGCCGATGACAAAAACCTCATTGCGGAGGTTCAACGCAGGCTTCCCAAAGGAGAACATACGCAGATTGACGTCTATAGGTTCGGCCTTACGCGCGTTGTGAATCTTGTTCCCATCTTCTTGAAAGACCACAGAGAAGACGTATATGCGATTCTCTCTCTGTTCAACGGCCTCACCCCAGAAGAATGCGGAAAGCAGGGTTTCTTAAGCACGTTGGCGCAGATTAACGAGCTTGTGAAAGACGAGGACTTCGTGAATTTTTTCAAACAGTCTTTCGGTACGGCGCAGAAAGCGTAATAGTCGCAATCTTAAGCATGCCGAAACTGAGCGCCCGTGCGTTTATGTCGGCACTGCCATACCGAATCAAAGAAAAAACGGATGAAGTGGCATATCGTGTTTATATGTCGGATGTACTTATCACGATTACAAAAAACATGATAAAAACAAAAAGCGAGCCGAAAAGGTACTGGGATATAATCAACCCGCCGCCAGAAGAAACACGAACAGCGGATGAAATCAAAGAACACATGAAGAACAAGCTGAGAAAACTGGAAGAGCCGCCCCAAAAATAGGGCGGCTCATTTTAGAAGCAGTTTGTCATAATGGCTTTGTAGATTTTATCGTCTACCTCGATTAAAAAGCGTTTACCGCTTGCAACCCACTGGGGGTCTTCTTTCAGCTGAATTGCAATCTGATAAATGCCTTTTTGTTTTGCGGTGACTGCGCCAGCCACGAGACCAGCAGGCCCAAGAAGGGCGCCGCCAACAAGCCCGCGCATCACACCAGAAGACATAGACTTCTTCTGAGATTCATCCACAACAGAATAATCTGCAACGGTGCTTCTGTCTAATGTGATTGCGGGCATCAATCCCATGTCGAGTTGAACTCGACCAAAAGAAAGATTGACCTTCTTTCCGACGTAATCTCCTGCGATAACTGCATTTTTAGCTTTTGCCATAGCAAAACACCTCCTAAAGCTAGGATACAGCATGGCTAACAAAAAATCAACAAGAAAGGAGTGAGAAGTTGGACGTATTTAATCTAAACGCAAAATTAAGTCTTGATACAGCTGATTATGAACGGCAGTTAAACGATGCAAGCGGCAAAACAACATCTTTTTGGGATGTGTTCAGCGGAACGTTTCTTGGAAATGCAGTTTTTGATGGCCTGAAAGCTGTGGGAAGCACGATTGTATCTGTTGGCAAATCGGCAGCAGGTGCAGCTCTCGATATTGGAAAAGCATCCCTGAGCAGTTACGCAGACTATGAGCAGCTTGTCGGCGGCGTAGAAACCTTGTACAAGGACAGCGCAGGTATTATTGAGGGCTATGCAAAGGACGCGTACAAGAACGTTGGCCTGTCTGCAAACGAGTACATGGAGACATCAACATCGTTTGCTGCGGCTCTGGTTTCAAGTTTGGGCGGCGATACACAAAAAGCCGCTGAAATGGCGAACACTGCAATTTCGGATATGTCCGATAATGCGAACAAGATGGGCACTAACATCTCGTCCATCCAAGACGCATATAACGGCTTTGCAAAGCAGAACTACACCATGCTTGACAACTTAAAGCTCGGCTACGGTGGCACGCAGGCTGAAATGAAGCGGTTGATAAAAGAAGCCGCTGCCATGAAGGACACTCAAGCGGAACTTGGCGTAACGGTTGATGCAACCAGTATGTCTTATGCGAATATTGTACAGGCGATTCACGTCGTACAGGCAAACATGGATATTATGGGGACGACCAGTAAAGAAGCTGCAACTACCATCCAAGGAAGTACAGCTTCGATGAAGAGCGCCTGGGAAAATCTGCTTACAGGCATTGCAGACCCAGAACAGGATGTTCAGCAGCTAATCAATAATTTCGTAGACAGTCTTCTTACTGCTGCTCAAAACATTTTGCCGCGTATTCAAGAAATTGTCCCAACGCTGATTAACGCCATGACTGAAATAGGTGCACAGTTGGCCCCTGTAGTCAGCACTGTTATTGAAAGCATGATGCCAACCGTTGTAGAAGGGATAGAGGCACTATTTAACGGCCTTGGATTTTTGGCAGACGAGTTACAGCCAATCATTGATGAATTATTCTCTTTTCTTGGCGATGCGATAGTAAATGCGCTGACAAGCGCAATTGAAAATTCTGATTTTAGTGTAATTTTTGATATTTTTGATGAAGTCAAAGAGGCAGTCAACGAAGTAATCCCTGTTATAGAAGACTTGGCTCCTGCCATTGGCGCGGTTGGCACTGCTATTGCAGGCTGGCAAATTGGAACGAAAATTCAGAAGATGGTAACTGCTTTCGACGAGGCCAAAGTTGCCGTATCTCTGTTCAGCATGGGGCTTTCTGATTCAGAGGTTGCACAAGGCGCTTTGGACGGTACGCTCAAAGGGTCAGAAGTTGTCGTTGGGCTGCTTACTGGGAAAATTGATTTGCTTTCTTTGGCGCAAGGAAAACTCAAGGCTGCGCAGGCTGCACTAAACGCCGTTATGTCAGCTAACCCGATTGCAATCGTAATCACTCTGATTGCGGCTTTGATTGGCGTATTTGCTACTCTGTACGCAACGAACGAAAATTTCAGAAATAAAGTCAACGAAATTTTTGAGTTCGTAAAGACCACTGTTGTTACATTCTTCACAGAGACCGTTCCAGAGGCGATTAACAGTGCGATAGAGTGGTTTCAACAGCTCCCCGATAAAATATCTGAGTTCATGGCAATCGCCGTGCAAAGCATTGCTGACTGGGCTACACAGACGGCGGAAAATGCCCGCCAAGCTGGCAGTAATTTTATCAATGCTGTTGTAGAATTTTTCTCGCAACTCCCGTACAACTTAGGCGTATTTCTCGGCACAGCGCTTGCAAACATCGCAATTTGGGCGGTGGAAACGGCAGAGAATGCGCGGCAGGCTGGCTCCCAATTCTTGCAAAACGTAGTTGAGTTCTTTACGCAACTCCCCGGCAACGTTTTAACGTTCCTGTCTACCACAATCCAGAACGTTATTGCATGGGCTGGGCAAATGAAGTCCAACGCAATCGACGCTGCATCTACGTTCCTGAATAACGTAATTGAGTTTTTTACTCAGTTGCCCGGAAACATTGCAGAGTGGTTTACAAAAACGATTGAAAAAGTCGTAGAGTGGGCCGAAGAATTGAGGAAAAACGGTGAACAGGCCGCAAAAGATTTGCTAGCTGCTGTTGTTACGGGCCTTCAGGAATTACCCGGCAAAATCTTTGATTTAGGCGTGAACGCGGCAAAGAGCTTGCTCGAGGGTATTAAGAGTATGGGCGGCTGGCTGAAAGAACAGGTCGGAAATTTCGTAGACGGCATAGTCTCCGGCTTTACCGGCACGGTGCAGACAAACGGCTCCCACGCTGGCGGTCTGGACTATGTTCCCTATAACAACTACGTTGCAAACCTGCATCGCGGCGAAATGGTTCTGACGGCTAAAGAGGCCGACAGCTACCGCAAAGGCGAGAAAAACGCTGTTGTTGGCGGTGTGACTGTTATCCAAAACATCTACAGTCAGGCCAAAACTGCGGCAGAGCTTATGCGCGAGGCGCAGTATGAGCAGCGGCGGGCGCTCATGATGGGTGCAATTTGAAAGAGGGTGAATGATGTACACAGCAAGATTTGTGCGGGATGACGGCGAAACGCTGTATTTCGGCTATAATTACGGTTCTATCGTGAATATAGACCCTCTTTCGGATGTAGATGTAGATGTAGCGCTGTCGCAGGGCTTTCAACAGGTCGGCAAGACCTTTGAGAGCGCGACTGTCGGAGAAATCACGCGGGAAGTCAGCGGCTACCTGCTGGGCGACAGCAGGGTGATGAAGCGTAAAATGCTGCGCATTCTCACGCCAAACTCATTCGGCAAGCTGTATTTCGGCGACGGCTATTACTGCAACTGCACCGTGAAGAAGACCCCGGCTTTCAAGCAGCGCCGCTTTGACGCTGCTTTTCAGTTTACGGTTCTCTGCCCCTTCCCTTACTGGCTGGCAGCTGACCGCAAAGGGCAGCAGATTGGAAAGCTGACGCCGTCCTTCAAGTTCCCGGTGAACTACAAAAAGCACAAGTTCGGCGTTACAGACGGCAGTGTATTCATGAACTTTATCAATGACGGAGATACGGACGTTACGTTCTCTGTTATTTTCTACGCGCAGCTTCCATTGAGCAATCCCGAAATCACGAATGTGAACACGCTGGAAAAGCTGAAAATCAACGAAGCACTGCAAGCTGGCGAGTATATCACAGTAAGCCGGGAGGGCGCATCCAAGCGTCTGACCGTCATCAAAACGAGCGGTGACGTAGAAACTAACATCTACGGAAAGCTCGATGACGCAAGCAACCTGTACTACATTCGCGCGGGCGACAACATTCTTAAGCATTCTTACACGGACGGCGCTAAACACGCCTTGAATACGAGCGTTTTCTATAATGACGCCTATGTGGGGGTATTCGATGATATGTAGAGTATACGACCCTCAACTAAACAAGCTCGGGCAGATTGAAACGTTTGTCTCCCTTGTCTGGACGGAAAAATATAATCAGCTTGGCACGTTCCAGCTGGAATTGTCGCAGCAGCAGGAATACAGCGACCTCATGAAAGAGGACTATTACTGCGAAATCGACGACAGCGACACGCTTATGATTATAAAATCCGTACAGACAGAGGGAAACAAAATCATTGTCAACGGCGCTCCTGCAACACGGCTTTTATCTGACCGCGTAAGCACCGCAGAGCTATCAAATATCAACGCAGAAACCGCTATGCGTACTCTTATTCATGATATGCAAGCGTGGCCCTGCGTGGCTCTGGGCGCGTCCTGCGGGCTTGCTGACAAGTTTGAGGCCCAAACGTCCGACCAGACCATTGAGGAATACTGCGAAAAAATAGCGCAGGCCGTTGACGCTGGTTTCAGGCTACGCTTTGACAAGCCGAATAGAAAGCTGCTTTTTGAGGTATACAAACCGGGCGAAAGCCAGACCGTAAAGTTTTCTACATGGTTTCAGAATGTCGGCAATCTAGACTACTGCGTCTCAACAGCACGCTACAAGAATGTCGCTATCGTTGCTGGCGCGGGCACAGGCGACGAGCGTATCACCGTCTATGCAGGCGACACGGCCTCAGCGGGCATTGACCGCCGCGAAATGTACGTAGACGCTCGGCAGGAGCAGCAGAAAAACGACGAAAGCCTAGAGGACTACAAAGCGCGGCTTGTGGAGTACGGGAAAGGCAAGTTGCTTGAGCAGCTGCGCCTTGAAACGCTGAACTTTGATATTGATTCCGACTGCGTGAACTTGGGAGACGTTGTTTCCTGCATTTTTCCAGAGCTCGGCATCAATGCGAAAGTCCGTATCATGGGAAAGACCATTACTGCGCAGAACAATATCACACAGTACAGCGTTGAACTCGGGACACCTGTAATTACAAAGAGGTACTAAATGGCAATTATCACATATCCTCTGAACGATGTGGAGTACACGGCAGAAGATGCAGAGACCTACCTCTGCACCCGCACAAGCGGTGTATATGCTGCCGAATCGTTCCCCGCAACCGTTACGGAGGCACGAAAAATCACCATCGGGACAGGCATGGCCTGGATTAACAACGGCACGTTTAAAGGAAAAAGCGTTGTTAGCACGGAAAATGTATCTGTCGCAATCCCCATTGCGGCCGGTGCGCTCCCCCGCATTGACAGAATCGTGCTTCGCTTCACTAAGAGCACTAACGAAAGCACGTTTGAGGTAAAGACCGGCACACCCGCTTCAAATCCTGTGGCGCCCACTCTAACGCGCTCCGAGCTGCTTTATGAGCTTGGTCTATACACTGTGTCTGTCCCCGCTGGCAGCCTTACAGTAAGCGCCGCAGACGTCACCAACACGATGCTTGATGAAAGTGTCTGCGGCCTTATGCGTGACGGCGTGACCGGGCTGCCGACTGGTACGTTGCAAAAGCAATATGAAGCTCTTATCAAGTCGATGGCGGACGAGATTGCAGCTATTAAGGCGGGCAGCGCTACCATGCTGAAAGACGTCTACGACCCTGCGGGGCTTGGCACATCTGCTACTGTACAGGTGTACAGCTGCGCCAAAACAGGCAATACGTTTGCACTGACTGGCTCTGGTGCTGTGGGCCGTTTCAAAGCACCTGCAACGTTCACCAGCGGAGACGCATTCAGCATCAATGGCAAGGCTGCACCTGCGTATGTGGGCGCAAACGCCGTTGACGCGGACACGATTGTCAAAGGCAGGTGGGTACTGTTTACCTATGACGGCACACAGCTAAATTTTAACGGCGGCGGTGGCCTCGGCGCAAACAAGCTGGCACTAGCTACCGCCGAGCCTGATGATGTGCTGGACGGTAAGAAGTATTACGCCAAAGATAAGACAATCAAGACTGGTAATTTGCCTATACAGCCCAAGACCGTTTCCCCTGTCTCCTACAGCGTCGGCAGCGGAAACCTCAATGCGCGTATTCCCAAGGGCGCTTATAAGGGCGACGCTGGCGCAGGATATCCAGAGGTTGCATTCCCTGTCGGCTCTGCTCCTGCGTCCGCAGTTCTGGCGGGCAACAATTTTACGAGCGCTGAAGCGGGCGTGAATGTTGGCGGCTGCATGACAAACCAAGGAAACTGGAGCCGGGAGATATCCCCGGGCGGTGCGGTTACAGTCCCGGGCGGATACCACGCAGGTAACGGAATGGTGAGCGCAAAAGCGCTGAAAACGGTGACAATCACCATGGCCGACGGTTCCGGCTCGTGGAGCTACACGTTCACGGGCGGCACACTGGTAGGAATCTGCGACATCGCGCAGAGCGCGTATAGCTCGGAGATCGCGTACCTGAACATCAGCGGGAACACCATCACCATGAAATGGAGCGGCAACGGCTCGGTGAACCGCCAGATTACGCTGATTTACTACTAAGAGGAGGGTCAAACTTGGCAGCAACTATTTATGAACCGTTGTCTACAGCACATCTCAAATCGTGTACCGTAGACTTCGACAGCAGGCCTGACAAAAAGGCCGTGAATCTGGTTCAGTATGACCAGACCATTCCTGTTCTTTGCGTTTCGCTCAAAAAAGGCGGCACAGAGTATAAAGTCCCGTCTGACGCAGATGTAAACATCCGCATGGACAAGCGCGACGGCTATCATGTGTACAATCCTGCGCTCGGCGTGAATGCAGAGCGCACAATCGCATATTTCGCTGTCACTCCGCAGATGTCTACTGGCTGGGGCGACTATTACCCGATTGTTGAAATCACTGTCGGCGGTGGCATTGCAGGCAGTGCGCCCATCTGGCTGCACTTCGACAGAAACCCTCTACCCGAAAATGCTATTATCAGCAGCGACGAGTACAAGACTATTCAGCAGCTCTTGGAAGATGTGAAAGCTGTTAAGGCTGACACTGAGGCTATAAAGACCGCCACAGGGCAGATTAAGGCCCAGACTGAGGCCGTTAGAGACCAAGCCAAGGGATTCGCCGACAATGCCAAGAACAGCGCAGACAAGGCACAAACCCTAGTTGACGGGATGCCCTCTGACTACAGCCAGGCGATGAGAGACATTGGCACGCTGAAAAACCAGATGCAGCGTGCCTACCCCGATGACAGCACCATTGGCGACAAGCCGTGGAGCAGCAAGCACATCATTGATATGCTCTGTCCACCGCTGGAAGAAAGCGGCAACCCTGTTGTGTGTTACCCTGTGGCGGGTTATCCGCTTGGCGTGAAAGCGAAGTGGGAGCCCATGCAGGAGGGCACGGGAACGCCGTCACCGGAAAACATCCGGCCTATCAAGGGACGTGACAGCGTGAGGGTGACAAGGTGTGGGGAAACCCTGTGGAGCCTTGATAAAATCACCTTGCAGACGTTTAATACGAATATCACAACACAAATCGATATGGACGCTGTGAATCTTCTGCCCAGAAATGTGAAACTATATTTTTCTGGTCAGTGCTCAAACGGAAAATTGAGAGAGATTCGTTTTTATGATGGCACTGGCGCGGAAATGGGAACGTTGTGTACAGAAGGTGGTTACAGCACGGTTATTAAAGCCGGAAACATAGCGAAGGTGCTCTTGTACGCAGGACTGAACGAAAACAGCGAGAGAACTTGCACCAACCTGCAAATCACGCCTGGCACCACCGCCCCCACCACTTACACACCCTACATCGGGCAGAGCAACACCCTGACCCTCCCATCAACCATCTACGGTGGCGAGGTGGACGCGGTGAGCGGTGAGGGGCAGGATACGTGGAAATCTGTATCGCTGGATGGTACGGAAAAGTGGAACACGTGGGGCGTTAACAAGAACAACACAAATGTCACAGGCTTTTTTACCTATGATATTAACGACTATTCCAATGATGGTAGTGATATCAATAAAATTCTGTGCAGCACCATGTCGAATGAAGAAAAAAATATATGGGGTGGAAAGAACATGGGAGTTGGCCTTGCCAATTCTGGGAATTCTAAATATCTAATTTACTGCGTAACGACAAATACGTTGCCTGATACGACGGATGACAAAAAAGCCATAGCATCGTTTAAGACTTTCCTTGCCAACTTGTACGCCGCGGGGACACCCGTACAAGTGGCCTACAAGCTGGCAACTCAAACGCCCTTCACCGCAACCGGCGCACAGCCCATGCCCGCGCTTGCAGGTGCGAACACCGTGCTGACCGATGCCGACAGCGCGACTGTGACGGGACGCGCAGACCCCATTAAGCGAATCACCGATTTGGAAGATGCAGTAGCATCGCAAACATGAAAGGAGAAATCACCATGGCTATCAAGAGTAAAGCACGGCACGATTTGACGCTGCGCAGTATCAAGCGAGAGATCGCAGCAGGACGTGATGTTGCGTTTTGGCTTGACAAAGCATACACGCACTACGACAACGGCCTGCTGGATGAGGCAGACATTGCCGAGGTGGAGACGCTGGCACAGAAATACTACGATGCGCTGGATGCGAGAGAGAGCGCAGACGAGGTTACGAAGACGCCGGATGTGCCGGAGGTTGACGGCGCTGAAAATACCACCGGCGAAGAAAACGACACCAACGAAAAGGAGAGTGAAACCAATGAAGGATGAAATGATCCTGTCGCCCGAAATGGACGAGGAGCTGTCGAACGGGAAGGGAGAGGACGAGAATGAGTGATTCTGCACTGGCCGTTTACACGGCCATCAGCCCGAACTGCAACAGGCCGCGCACCCAGCCTATCAGCAAAATCACGGTGCACCACATGGCGGGCAATACCACGCTGGAAGCGTTCGGCTCTATCGTTGGCAAAGCATCCCGCCAGATGAGCGCAAACTACGCCATCGAATCCAGCGGGCGCATCGGGCTGTTCTGCCACGAGGCGGACAGGTCGTGGTGCAGTTCCAGCCCGTGGAACGACCAGCGGGCCATTACTATCGAAGTCGCCAACGACGGCGGTGCGCCGGACTGGCACATCAGCGACAAGTCCTATGCGGCGCTGCTCGACCTCTGCACCGACATTTGCCGCCGCAACGGCATCAAGGAGCTGACCTATACCGGCGACAAGAACGGCTCGCTCACGATGCACTGCTTCTACGCGGCTACCGCCTGCCCCGGGCCGTACCTGAAAAGCAAGTTCCCGGACATTGCGGCACAGGTCACGAAGCGCTTGAAGGGCGACGTGGCCGACGCCGCGCCCGCCAAGACGCAGGAGCAGACGTTCATTGACGTCATGGCCGAGAAGTGCCAGAGCCGCTGCCTGAACGCGCATCTTCTGCCGTCGCTGTGCATTGCACAAGCCTGTTTGGAAAGCGCCTACGGCACGAGCGAGCTTGCAGTACAGGCAAACAACCTGTTCGGCATCAAGGCCAGCAATTGGAGCGGCAGAGTGTACAACAAGGCCACGAAGGAGTGGGACGGCAGCAAGTACATCACCATCACGGCGGGCTTCCGCGCCTACGATACGATGGCCGCCTGTGTAGAGGACTACATCAAGAAGCTGACGACCATGCCGCGCTACTCGAACCTTGTCGGCTGTACCGACATCAACAAGGCGTGCGAGTACATCCGGGCCGATGGCTGGGCCACCAGCCCGACGTATACCGCAAGTCTTCTGGCCGTCGTGAACCAGTTCAACCTTACGCGCTTTGATAAGGCGGCGGTGGACAAGCCCGCCGCGCAGACGCATCAGGAGGTATGGCTGGATCACGTCGTCCTGCCGAACGCTGCGGCGATGGAGTTCTACCTCATCGCCAAGAAGTACGGGCTGGACAACGACAAGGCGTATCATGCAAAATACGTGGAGGTGTGATGCCGATGCAGCATGTATTTTCGTTTACACTTGCGGAGGCCTGGGCGTTTTTAATTTACGCGGCGGGTGCTGCTGCCGGACTGTATGCCGGGGGCGTTGCCATCAGCAAAGTAATCACTGCCGTAAAAAAGCCGAAGACCGACCAGGACAAACGCATTACCAAGCTTGAAGAGCGGGTGAACGCCATGGAGGGATTCTTGAAAAAAGACAAATTGCGGCTTGACCGCATGGACGAGGGGCAGCATGTGACCATGCAGGCATTGCTTGCCCTGCTTGACCACAATCTGGATGGGAACAACATTGACCAGATGCAAAAGGCAAAGGAAGCTTTGCAAAATCATCTGATTGGCTGAAAGGGAGTGCATATCTATGGGCGATTTTTTGAAAAACATTGCCGCGCTTTTCAAGGTAAAAACCATTGTGACGCTGGTTGTCGTTGCAGTGTTTGCGGCATTGGCGCTGCGGGAGAAATTACAGCCTGACACGGTCATGACCATTGTTACAATGGTCGTGGCCTTTTATTTTGGCACGCAGACCGAAAGCAAGAACAAGAAGGATGAGTAATCATGCCAAAGTTTGATTTTGTCGGCGGTTTGCTGACCGATGAAGAAACGGATGTTTTGCAGCTTCGGCGGCGCGGCTGGCGCAATGCTGATATTGCGGCAGAGCTGAATTGCAGCGAGCGCACGGTAAAACGGCGCGTACACAGCATCAAAAACAAAATAGGCTAATTTAAAGGGCGCGGCTGCTTTTGTGGCCGCGCCCTTTTTTATTTTGTCCCAAAGACGGCACAATGTTGGCACTTCGGTGGCCCACAGTGTGCCGTTTTTTTGTGTACAATTAAGATAAAAGGAGCGGTTCGGATGGCATACAAGCAAATCAACCTAAACCCGGAAGAAAAGCGCGTCGGCGATTGTACCGTAAGAGCCATTGCAGCCGCAACGCATCAATCGTGGGCGGCTGTATATGCGGCGCTTGTGTTGGCAGGATTTGAACTGCATGATATGCCGTCTGCAAACTATGTCTGGGGCAGTTATCTGCGGCGAGGTGGTTGGAAGCGTTACACGTTGCCAAACAGCTGCCCGGATTGTTACACAGTGTCGCAGTTTGCAAAAGACCACCAGGACGGCACGTATATTTTGGCAATGGCTACGCATGTTGTGTGCGTGGAAGATGGGGACTGGTTGGATACATGGGACAGCGGAGATGAAGTTCCGCTGTACTACTGGCAGAAAGGATGATTGACTATGGCGTTTGGCGTACCGTATCAGCCCGGCTATATGCCGAACTATTATCCAATGGGGCAGCAGATGCCGTCGGCCATGCCCGATCAGCTTGCGCAGCTTCGACAGGCAGCGTATCCGCAGCAACAGCCCGCGCAGCAAAGTTCGCCTATTATCTGGGTACAGGGCGAAGAGGGCGCCAAAGCGTATATGGTGGCGGCGGGGAACAGTGTGCTGTTGATGGACAGTGAAAACAGCACATTTTATATCAAATCCACCGATGCCAGCGGTATGCCGCAGCCCCTGCGCGTTTTTGACTACTCAGAACGCACGGCAAGCCAGAAGCAGGCCGCACAGACAGCGCAAAAACCGAAAGAGGAATATGTCACACGGCAAGAGTTCAACGCGTTGACAGCCCGCTTTGACGCGCTGGCGGCGGATAAACCTTTGATGCGCAAGAAAAAGGAGGCAGACAATGAGCAACCCTCTGTTTAACGCTCTTGGCGGCGGCAAAATGCCGGGCGCAATGGGACAATTCCAGCAAATGATGCAGCAGTTTCAGCAGTTCCGACATGATTTTCAAGGCGACCCGAAGCAAGAAGTTCAAAAATTGCTGCAATCTGGGAAAATGAGCCAGCAGCAGCTAAACCAGCTGCAAGCAATGGCGCAGCAGTTTCAGAGCTTTTTAAAATAGGTTCAAACCGTGCGCACGGTGAACAATACATTCAACTTTTGAAAGGAGTTAAACATGAGTCTTTCTTCGGACGGCACTGTTATGACAATGCCTGTTCAGCCCGCGAATACGGGCAATGGAAACGGCTGGGGCTTTGGCGGCGATGGTTTGCTGTATATTATTATTCTCTTCCTCTTCGTTTTCTGCGGCTGGGGCGGCAACTGGGGCAACAACGGCTTTGGCGGCAACGGCAGAACCAGCGCAGTTGACGGCTACATTCTCACCAGTGATTTTGCCAACGTTGAGCGCAAAATCGACGTCGTGAACAACGGCCTGTGTGACGGCTTCTATGCTCAGGCACAGCTTGTCAACGGCGTGCAGAACGCTATGCAGCAGGGCTTTATGTCGGCGGAAATCAGCCGCGCAAACCAGCAAGCCGCATTTATGCAGCAGCTGTACGCGATGCAGATGCAGCAGGCGAATTGCTGCTGCGAAACCCGCGAAGCGATTCAGGGCGTGAATTACAACCTTGCTACGCAGGCTTGCGACACGCGCCAGACTATCCAGAACGGCACGCGCGACATCATCGAGAATCAGAACGCCAACGCCCGCGCGGTGCTTGACGCTCTGACCGCCCAGCGCATCGAGGCAAAGGATGCCAAAATCGCCGAGCAGAACCAGCAGCTTTTTGCCGCACAGCTTGCCGCAAGTCAGGCTGCGCAGAACGAAACCCTGAAAGCCTATATGAGCGGGCAGCTCGCCTATTACAACCCCCGCCCTGTTCCGGCTTTCCCGGTTCCTGCACCGTATCAGTACGGGAATTGCGGCGGCTGCAACGGCTGCGGATGCTAAAAATGAATAAGGCAACTTGTCGGAACATCTGACATGTTCGGCCCCGTGCCGATAGTGCAAAATGTGGCGGGGCAATCGTCCCGCCACTATCTTTTTTTTGAAAGGAATGATTTTATGGCTGAATTTACAAACGCCAATACCGTGAGCGTGGCAGCAGGCCAGAACGTGCCGCTGACAGAAACGGCAGTAGCTGGTAAGGGTTGTGTCGTACACAGAGAAGGCGCCGGTATTGTCACGCTGCGCGGCATTACAAACCAGTGCAAAGCCCGCTTCAAAGTGGGATTTGGTGCAAACGTTGCTATCCCTACCGGCGGCACAGTTGGAGCTATTACGGCTGCGCTTGCCATCAACGGTGAACCGCTGAACAGTGCGACTGCAACTGTGACACCGGCAGCAGTAGAAAGCTATTTTAATATTTACGTCACGGCTTTTGTTGAAGTTCCGCGTGGCTGTTGCCTGACCGTTGCCGCCGAAAATACAAGCACACAAACCGTTTTGTTTGCGAACGCAAACTTTGTGGTCGAGAGAGTGAGCTGAAAGGAGTAAACCATGAGCAAAAAAGTTTTGTATGACTTGAAAGACATGCTGTGCGCAGAACTGGACGAAATCGGAAAGAAGGGTGAAATGTCTGCCGGTGACTTGGAAACTGTTCACAAGCTGACTGACACTATCAAAAACATCGACAAAATTGTCATGCTGGAAGATGACGGTTATAGCCGCGATGAAAATTACAGCCGCGATGGTGATTGGAGCGCCAACATGCGCGGCAATTATGGACGCGGCAGCAGCTATGCGCGGCGCGGTTCTCATTATGTGCGTGGCCATTACAGCATGGACGATGGGCACGATTCACTGATTTCCCGCATGGAAGATATTATGCGCGGGGCTGACAGCAAAGACAGGGAAGTCATCCAGCGCTGCATTGACACGATGCGAAACGGTTAAAGTGAGGTGTAAGGGCTATGGTTGACGTGCGAGAGATTGACGGCGCTATAGCCGAAATCGAAAACAGCGAACTCACCATGACCAGAGTTAAAAATTTGGCGGCATTGTATGTTGTGAAAAATCAGCAGCTTGCAGATGCATCCCATCCCCCGCAGAAAGCAGAACTGCAAGAGCCTGTGCGCTACTACGAAGCGGCAGAGCCGTCTACAAGGGCTGCTGTTGGCAGCAGTGACTTTTTACGGGCTGTGTCGAACGTAGACACCACAGCGGCGCTGAACGTGCTGGATGAGCTTATGTCGGCCTTGTATGTAGCAAACCCTAAAGTTTATAATGGCGTAATGCGGAAATTGGAGCGTTTACAGGATGAGTAAATTTTTGGAGATTGTAAAAAAGGCCGATACCGGGCGAGTGTGGCGTGTGCTGGATGAGTTTATGGATGCGCTGAAAGAAGTGAGACCGGATGTGTATAATGATTTGGTACACAGTTTGCAGAGAAAATAGGCGAGTGTGTACTAAAACGTGTACTTGAAAAAGAAAATGCCGTAGATTATAACGAATCTACGGCATTTGTTTTGGTCGAGGTGACAGGACTCGAACTATACACCATGCTTTTCGTGATTGAAAATATAGCGGTATATTGCCATATTTTTTTGCTTTATCACATACTTTTTCTATTATTTCATACATTTAAGAAAAAAAGTGTGTACTTTTAGTGTGTACTTTTTTAGTCCACCAATCTATCAAATATTTCTTGTAGGTTTTGGGCTGTCCGTTCGTCATCTCCAGCGATGTAGTGAGAGTATGTGCCGTAGGTGTCCATATCCTCGCTATGCCCGACTAACTGCTTTAACTCGCCAGTCGGTAACTCCTTCGCGATACTCACAAACGTGTGGCGCAATTCGTAAAGACTCAGCTCCGGCATGTCATTAGAGCGCTGATAGCGCTGCCAGCGGTGGTAGTAGGTGTGCATGGATGCCATGGGGAAGATGTACGTCTGCTTTCCAGTCACGGCTTTCTGAGCTTCCAACACGTCCATTGCGCGTCTGGATAGCACTACCGTGCGCAATGCGTTTTCGTTTTTTCCCTGCGTGATTTGACCGTGCGCATTGATAGCCTGCTTCAGTCTGCACAGATTCCCGTCAACGTCTTCCCATCGCAGCCCCCGCATTTCACCGGGCCGCATGCCTGTTAGCACTTGGAACCTATAATAATTTATGTATTCATCATGCACAGATTTCCCGCGCATGATGGTCGTATCTACTTTTAACAGCGTGTTCAGCGCTTCAACTGTCAGCACGTTCTTTCCTTTTTTTCTGGACGCTGCCGGAATCTGTAACTCCTCAAGCTCAAGCGTTGTCCATTTCGATTTTCGGCAAAAATTCACAAACTGCTTGCAGTAGCTGGCATAGTTTTGTAACGTCTTTTTGGATAAGGGCTCTTTGCTGTTCCCCTGTGGATGGCGAAACGCATAATCTATAATTTTTTGGAAATCCTGTTCCGTAACGGCTTTTATCGACTTGATCCCGATGGCTGGCAGCAAATGGGAGCGACCAAACGATGCCATGTTTTTGTATTCTGCATCAGACACAAGTTTTTTCTGCTGCAGCAACTGTTCCCATGCGTCAGAAACCTTAATCCGTTCCGTCTTTACGCCTATGTCAAGCCATTCGTCTGCTTTTTTGTTAGCTTCCCTCTGGCCTGTGCGGCCCGGCTTGGCGCTGGTAAATGTCTTGCGCACTCCGTCCTTCTGCACGTTGATTTGCCAACGCCCGGCGCTTTCAATCCATTTCGCGGTATTTGTCCTTTTCATATTGCGGCTCCTTTTTGTGTGTGTTATAATAATGCCGTCAACTTTTTATGTTGACGGCTCTTTGCCCTTGTCGGTGGTACGAACACCGGCAGGGGCTTTTTTGTTTAGTAGCGGATAAACCCGACAGACCCGATGCAAATGTCAACAATCAGTCGTGTATCGCAGTTTCTTTTTTGGTTATTTACATCCTCCGACAAAAAACATATTGTGAATGCAGTACAATTTTTGCAAAGGAGCGATTGAAAATGGAAAAGCTGGTAAACAAGCCGCCGTCCCATCATGGGAGAAAGCGGCAAAAAAGTGGTTGTCAAGTGCTGAAAATCCGATATATAGGACAGCAAAGACTTGACAAATGAGTATTTTTGTGAAATTGTTGAAATACAACCAGTAGTTGTGTAAAATACAATCAATGGTTTCCGGAAAACAGCCGGGTGCAATCAATGTTGTAAGATTTCAAAACTCTTTGAGCTAGACCATCTTTTCCAAAAATGTAAGATGTTACAATACCAGCGGCATCTATCGCAGGAACAGTTGGGTTTTCAACAAGCATCCTGCCGTATCTTCCTTTTGCCATATCAAAAATTTGATCTTCAGTAAAGCCGGCTTTTTTTTGGGCTTTCTTTAGTTCCTGCATAATACTGGGAGCTATAAAAGGATATTGGCAGTTCATATCATAAAAAGGTATTTCAAGTAGCATAGAAAAAGCTGTTTCAAACTTTTTTTCGTCTACCAAAAACTCATACATGGAATATCGTAAATCACGGCATTTTTTGGGAGACGAAATTGCTTCCATATATAGTTTATTGTATTTCCCCCATATTAAATCCCGATACGGTACGTCTCTTTTAGCGTTTACGGCGCGGCAAAACTCTGGCAAGGGAAAAGCAGCACGAGCGTAAGCTTTTCTGTGCCAAAAATAAACATATTCGTTATTTTTTATTTCTTCTTTTCCCTTTTCGGTCAATTTCCCGTTTTCGGCAAAACCCATTGTTTCTAGCTTTTTAATAATTGGCCAAACATCATCAACGCCATAATCATAATGCCAGAACTTTGCAACAGGCTTTCCGCTAGAATATTTCTCTAAATAAGAAAGCATTAAAATTTCTGTTGGCTTTAGGCCGTTTTTGTCTGTCAGGTCATCAGCGGAAAGCGCCAGAAAATTATTGTTTGCACGCTCTTCCTGTTCTGCATGCCGCTTTTCTGCTTGTGCTTTGCAGTAATTAGCATATTGCTTTGCAATTTTATCTTTAGGCGGCTCATGTGTAGTTATGGAAACATTTACTTTTGGTTTCGGCTTCAAAAAGTCAAAAAAGCCCATAGTATCACAACCTTATTTGATTGGAGGAATCAGAAATGACGGACACAGAAAAACTTATTGAAATTGTTTCAACCTTTACGCCTGACCAGATGACCGATTTTGTAACTGCTGCGAAAGATTTAATAGAGCGCTTGCAAGCTGAGGGTTCTCTTGGCAAAGAGAAATAATTTCTTGTACATCTTGCGGCAAATTCGATATTAGCCCATCGCATTGTGCGGTGGGCTTTTTTTCGTTTTCGGAATCCCCGCGCAGATCGTCAACGGCGACTCCTAGCAAACTGGCAACATCGGCTAGCATATGCTCTGGCAAATCGCGCTCATTTGCTAGCATTTCAGACAAATAGCCACGACTTTTCCCAAGCTCTGTACTAATATGAGTGAAGGCAATTCCTTTTTTCTTTGCTATTTCCTTGGCTTTTTCAACGTATCGCACACAAATCACACCGTTTCTTTGTGCATATTGCCAATTCGCTAGAAAATGCTAGAAAACTATTTACATCTAGCATAAATGCTAGTATAATAGATAGCATAGAGGGCAACAAAGAACCAAGCCCCCTAAAATTCAGCGGACTAGCTAAAAATATGCTGTTATAAATCTCGCAAGTTCATAGTAGCATATTTTCTAGCAATAGTCAACTAGAAAGGAGCTTTTGCTAGGTGAATATTTCGAAAATTGATGCGCTGTGCCGAAAAAACAATATTTCTCGCACAATCCTTGAGGAACGCGCCGGAATCTCAAACGGCGCACTTGGCAAGTGGGAGAAATCGCCATACGGCCCCAGCATCACGACGCTAAAGAAAGTGGCTGACTATTTCGGCGTGCCGATTGATTACTTGCTAGCCGATAACTAGAAAGAAAGGAATAACCGATGCTTATTTACATTTTTCTTTACATGATTGGTCAGCAGCTCAATATGGATACTACCTACTGGGTTCTGTTCTGGGTATGCCTGACCTCCAGCATTGTCCACTGCTTTTTAAAAGCCCATGGATACGGTTGTAAGTGAACTGATCGCGGAAAGAAAGGAGTGACCACCATGACAAACCTTGCTTTTACCGCTCTTATCAAAAGCAAGGGTTACAACAAGCAGCGCCTTGCAGATGTTTGCGGCTTGTCCAAAACGCAGATGTCAAACCGCATCAACGGCGCTAATGATTGGCGCTGGCCGGAGGTTGGCAAAGCATGCGCCGCACTGGGCATCACGCTTGACGAATTTGCAACGTATTACCCGGTGGCGGATGTGCGCAAATCTTCTGCCGCTATGCCTACCCGGGCGGAGCGCATCGACAGCGTCCTTGCCGAGCTGCGCGAAATCCTTATGTAGCAGCAGCTTAGCCAGGAAACGAAAGGCAATAGCATGGAGATGCATCGCGTGGCAACAGAATTGCTGAGTTAGATATGCAAAGGCAAGGCTTGGTATTGAACTGAATTGCAACGGAAAAAAAATGTCTTGCAGAGCTAAGGCATAGCTCAGTCAGCTTAGATATGGCATTGCGCGGCATAGCAGAGCAACGGCAATGTGAAGAATTGATGTGCAATGGCTCCGCAATCCCTCGAACCGCATAGCAACCGATTATTAAAAAAAGGAGAATCCCACTATGAAAGTTAAAATCGCCCTCACCGAGGACGTTCTCGGTTCTTCCCCCAGCAATGAGGAACTGCTGGCAACCTATATTTCCAGCAAGGCCCCGACCAATGACCTGACCGCTGAAGAAATTGCCAACATCAAGGCGCAGAACGCAGAGGACAGAATCACCGTTTTCCCCAAGACCGCCGATGGGAAGCCGTTCCTGTACGACTATCAGGTCAAGGGATTTTTCAAAGATTCCTGCAAGATGCTTGCTAAGGCGGGCAAGTCGGGCTATCCGGGCGGCAAGGCCTGTGCCGCAATCAAGGCTTACAAACAGGCGATTGACGGCCAGATTTTCGTTTTCCCGCGTGAAATCCCCTACGACCTTCACGGAATGAAGCTGGATTTCTGTGAACGTCCCCTGCGTGCACAGACCCCGATGGGCGAGCGCGTGAGCATCGCCAAGAGCGAGAGCGTCCCCGCAGGGTCAACGGCAGAATTTGAAATTCAGTGCCTTGACCCGAAGCTGGAAGATATGGTGCGCGAATGCCTTGATTATGGCGTCCTGCGTGGGCTGGGTCAGTGGAGAAACAGCGGAAAAGGCCGCTTTGAATGGGAGGAAGTCAAATGATTATGACAAAAAAATACCGCGCCGGTGCAGCAACACCGAACGCGGCAGGAAACAAGTGCATGGAAAAACACTATGACTGTATTGTACCGCTTACCCGCCATCTTGTCAAGCTGGCAATCACCGCAGATTTGGTGCTGCTCTTGGCTGCGCTCGGTTCTCTCAACATCCCCACCACCATCGGCTCTACGCTGGCGCTCAACGCCCTGTGCGGGCTGATTCTTAAGCAGGAGGAAAACATTCATGAAAATGTATAAAGGCTTTGATAAAGACCTGAAATGCCGTGGTTTTCAGTACGAAATCGGCAAGACCTATGAGGAATCGACTGCCGAACTGTGCGAAAGTGGTTTCCATGCCTGTGAGCGCCCGCTGGATGTGTTCAAATATTATGCACCCGGCAAAATGAGCCGTTATTGTGAGGTTAATCTCGACGATGTGAGCGACCAAATGAGCAACGATTCCAAGCGCTGCGGTAAAAAGATTTCCGTGAAAGCAGAAATCGGTATTGCCGGGCTTGTAAGAGCTCAAATCCAGTACGTGAACGAGCACACAACGATGAAACACACAGATCCCAAACATGCTACGGCTGGCGATTTCGGCGCGGCTACGGCTGGCAAGCACGGCGCGGCTACGGCTGGCAAGCACGGCGCGGCTACGGCTGGCGATTTCGGCGCGGCTACGGCTGGCGATTTCGGCGCGGCTACGGCTGGCAAGTACGGCGCGGCTACGGCTGGCAAGTACGGCGCGGCTACGGCTGGCAAGTACGGCGCGGCTACTTCGCGCGGCTACGTTTCT
>OJKI01000090.1_pt1 | contig 43737 bp, 50 predicted proteins | sample 1596431 | NCBI WGS metagenome assembly OJKI01 (sample SAMEA4350165, study PRJEB24818) | metagenome | biome: human; feature: gut; material: faeces | place: Denmark | collected 2013-09 | reverse complement strand
TCAAGCGCCTGCGCGCCAAGCTGGACGCATACCCGCACGACACGTTCACCATCGCGACCGTCTGGGGCGCGGGCTATAAGTTTGAAAGGAATCTGCCATGAAGCTGCCGATGCATCGAACGCTCGTCGCGCGCCTGACAGGGCTTTTCGCGCTGCTGCTCATGCTGTTTGCGGTGGTGCTGGAGCTGCTTTTCAACGCGATGATGGAGCGAAAAATGATCGCCCATTACAGCAAGACCATGCAGCGCAACGCATATGCCATTTCGCAGAATCTCTCGGAGATGATCGCGCCGTCGGATTACGAGGCGCTGGATGAAAACCCCTTCATCGTCGGCGAGGATACGCTCGCGCCGTATATGGCGCTGATCGAGCATATCACGAATTGCAACGTCTATCTCATCGACGAGCAGCACCGCGTGACAGGCTATTTCGACGGCGTGGTGCAGACGATGAGCGGCAGGGTGCTCCCCAATTACATCGAGCAGACGATCGCGCTGGGGTTCATGGGCAAAACGCCGTTTCTCTCCGCAAAAATCGACGGAGAAACGCATCTGACCACGAGCATGCCGATTATGAACGCCAAGAGCCATGTGCTCGGCGTGGTGCTGCTGGAAAGCACGCTGCGCGAGCTGGGCTTCGCGCAGGTTTCCAGCTCGGATATCCTGCTGTTCAGCGGCGCGGTTGCCTTTGTGCTGACCGCGCTGCTGGGCGCGCTCTTTTCGCGCATGTTCACCCAGCCGATCACGGCGGTTCAGCGCTTTGCGGGCAGGCTGGCGAGCGGCGAATACGACGCGCGGATGCAGAACGCGCGGAAGGACGAAATCGGCGAGCTGGCGCGCTCGATGGATATTCTGGCGGAGCGGCTTGACGACGCCCGCCGGCGGGACGAGCGCCTCCGCGAGCAGCAGAGTGCGTTTTTCGCGACGATTTCGCATGAACTCAAAACGCCCGTCACGGTCATCCGCGGTTCGCTGGAAGCGCTGCGCGACGGCGTTGTTTCCGGCGAGGATGACGTGCGGGCGTATATCGGCCAGATGCTGGCCGAGTGCAAGGGCTTGCAGCGGATGATTATCGACCTGCTGGAGCTTTCGCGGCTGCAAAACGCGGGCTTTTCGCTCAATATGGGCGAGGTGGACGTGCGCGAGCTGCTGGGCGACGTGGCGATGAGCGTGGGCGCGCTGTGCGAGCGGAAGGGCGTTGTCTTTGTTTGCAGCGAGCCCCAATGCGCGCTTTTGATGACGGGCGATTACGCCCGGCTGCGGCAGATGCTGCTCGACAACACGCCGCAGCCCGGCGAAAAATGACAAAGCAAAAAAGGAACCCACCGGTTTGCAAACCGGCGGGTTCCTTTTTCTCCAATAGATCTTTCTTTCAGGCAGCGTTCGCTCCGCCGTCATCAAAGGTTCAGCAGCGTTTCGCTCAGGCGTCTGCCGGCGCTTCCTGCAAAGTCCTCCGCCCGGCGGATGCGCAGGAACGACGCGCCGTAGATCATGCGCTCGTTTTCAAGCTCTCCGTCCTCGCCGAGGAAAATGCCGATGACGTGCGCGCCCTCGCGCCGGAGCTTTCGCACCTGAAAGCAGGTGTCGCGGATGGCGGCATCGCCGACGTAGACTTCCGGCGCGCCCTCGCGCTTGCGGCCGCTGACCATGTCGTTCGGTAAGCCGTCGCTGAACACGATGATAATTTTGTGCTCCTCGCGCCGCTTCTTGAGGTCGAGTCCCGCCGCGGCCAGCGCAAGGCCGTCGCGGTTATTCGACGTCGCGCGGTACTCCAAAATGCGGCGGTCGGCCTCGCTCTTGTCGTCGTAGTCGCGGAAGCGCCGCAGCACCGTGTAGTTGCCGTAAGTGCAGTAGCTCATCACGCGGTGCGGAATGCGGATGCGGCTGAGCGCCGCGCTGAAGAGGTAGCTTTGCAGCGCCACCATGCTCTGCCGCACGCTCTGCGAGCCGCTTGCGTCGATCAAAAGCTCCACGACGACGGCGGACGGTTCCTGCCGGACGATCTTTTCAAAAAGCTGCGGATTTTCGCAGCGGCTGACCTTCCAGAGCAGATCGTTTTGCAGCACGCCGTGGTCGGCGCGGTAAACGTCCGGCTCGCTGCGCAGGCTCAGCGCATTGCGAAAGGCCTGCTCGATGCTGCGGATGCCCTGACGCGCGGCGTCCTCGTGCTCTTGGAGCATTTTGAGGTTGCCGTCCCGACTGGCGCGCAGCGATTGGGCGCGCGGCTCGCTGTCCTCGTAGGCGTCCGCGCTCAGGCCGTCGGTGAAGAGGAGCTTTCGCTCCTCGTGGATGCCGGTGCAGACAGCGCTTTCGATCTCCTCCATCGCCTGCTCGGTCTGAAAGCTGGGGCCAAAGTTGCGCGCCAGATAGTCCGGAATGCCAGCGAGCGCGTCGTCCGGCAGGACGACGAGGCCATCGGCCGATGCCTCGCCCGCCTTGTCGTATTGGAGTTCCATCTCCTCGGTCTGCGTCCACTCGATGTCCCCCGGTTCGGCTGCGGGCTCCCACTCTTCCGTCTCGCGCTCGGGTAAGATGTCCTGATTGTGGTCGGGCGCAAAATAGCGGATGAAAATTTTGCGGTACAAAAGCGCTGCGAGTTCGACGAGCGACTTTGCGTCCGCGCAGCTCTCGCTGCGCGCGGCAAGGTCGTCAAACTCGGCCAGCATATCTTCAAAACCGCTGAAATTTTTCAAAATGCGGCGGTCGCCCTCCGTCGCCGCGGCGGGAAACCGCTTCGTCAGATCGTAAATGTACATCCAGCCGCGCGAGCTGCGCCGGTAGCGCAGGAGGTCGCCACGTAAAATCTCGCCCGCCGCCTGCTCTGCCATCACGGCGACGCCCGGGCGCTCGCCCATCAGCCTCGCCCGCACGGCACGCTCGACGCACAGGTGCGCAATGGGCAGCAGCACGTCCATATTGTAGGCCGCGTAGCGGTGCCGCCGCAGCCACAGATTCAAGTCATCGAGCCCGAAAAACTTGTCCGCCCCGCCGAGGACGACGCCCTCGTACACCTCCACCATGCCGCCCGCGCGCTCAAAGGGTTCGCTCATTTTCTGCACGTATTCGGGGCAGGTCCGCTTGCGGTGATTTTCAGAAACGGTCAAAAAAAGGCTCTCTTCTCTGCCGATGCTCATCTCTTCAGACAAAGCGCGTCAGCGCCACATCGCGCACGAGCGCATACTCGTACTCATCGAAGCATTTATTCGTGATGCTCACGGCGATGGCATCCTTCGGTGCCATGCCGTCGGTCATCAGGTGCAGGGCCGCGATCATGCCGCGCATATCGACGGAGTTCGTCGAGATCTCGCCGTTCACAGCCTTGGCGTTCAGATCGAGGAACAGCCCCGTGCAGCGCTTGATGTTCTCGTCCGACGCCTCCGGTACGTTTGCGCGCAGCAGCTCGCAGAGCTGGGGTTCCTCGAGCGTCGGCATGCGGATGACCGTAAAGCGCGAGACAAGCGCTTCGTTCAGCTCGCGCGTACCGGCGTAACCGTAGTTCATCGTGGCGATGAAGCGCGCGGCGGGGTGGATAGGGATACACTCATAGCCCGGCACGTCGATGAGGCGGCGGTAGTCGAGCGCGGAGTGCAGCACGGCCACAGCGTCGTTTTTCGCCATGTTGATCTCATCTAAGATGCAGAAGCCGCCGTACTGCGCGGCGAGCGCGACAGGGCCGCGGCGCAGCCGCACTTCGCCGCCGGTGAAGGTGTCGGTTCCGATCAGCGTGCTGCTGTCGGTATTCACGTGGAACGACACAGTGTAGACCGGACGGGCGAAGAGCCACGCGAGGTTGTCCGCCAGAATGTTCTTGCCCGTGGCCTTGCCGCCGGAGAGCAGAACGTTCTCCCCCTGCAGAAGCGCGGCGACGGCCAGCTCCATGATCTCATCGCCGATGAATTTGACGGGCGGCTCGGCGATGCGGCTGCGCACCGCCTCGTCCGCGACGTATTGCTTTTTGAATTGCTCCAAACGGAGCGATAGATCCTGTCTCATGTCTTTGATAGTTCCCTTCTGTGTGCGGAAACGACTCCCGCGCAATGCGCTCTTTTCAGCGCTTTTCCATGCAGAGCATTATAGTATTCACGCGGAGCCTTGTCAATTTGTGCCGCCGTTGCGCGCGGGAAAAACCTGTGGTAAAATGAATGCAGAGAACTCCATTTTCAAAAAGGGGGCCGTATTATGCTGACGATCTTCAACCGCAAGGAACTCATCACCACGATGGACATGCAGCGCCAGGCCAATATCCGCAGCGTCCTGTCCGCCAACGGCATTGCCTACACGGTCAGAACCGAGAATTTGCAGGGCTCTTCCGCGTTCGGCGGCCGCAGCCGCGGGCGCAGCGGCAGCTTCGGCGTTGACCCGAACTATTCGTATGAATATCATATCTACGTTCACAAAAACGACTATGAAAATGCTCTGAGACTGATTCGGTAACGTCCCTGAGCCCTAGAACGATAAAAGGCATTCCGCGCGATAGACGGGTGTCCGTAAAACAGTTAATCCTCCGTATGGCTTAGACCATGCGGAGGATTTGTTTATGTCTAATCTTCAAACTTGCTGGCGGCAAACGGTTTGTCAAAACCGTTTGCGGACGGCAAGTCCACAAGGGATAGCCGCATAAGCGGCGCAAGGGGGGTGTAGCCACCTTGACGGAACGAAGTGACGCAACATTCCCGGTCGGGCAGTTTTCTTCTGCTGACCGGGAATGAAGCTCCGCAGGACGCACATACTCCCGATAGGAGAGTATAGAAGTGCGCCCTTTAGTTCCTAAAGGGATTTTATCAGTTCGACAAATCGGAAGTTATTGCTCTAATACGTAATATGAATCATATTCTGTACCGTCATGTCCAATCAACTTTTCTTCTGAATACTTAAAGCCCAATCTTTTCAATGCTGAAATACGTTCAACCGCTAAATCTATCGCTTTTGTAGCAATTTTATCACATTGAAAAAAATACATATGCAGGTTCAATTATCAACTCCAAAATTTTAACAATCTCACTTGTAATTTCATAATCGCTCCGAATATCCAATCTAAGTAAACCACAATTTGTAAAATAATCTTCGGCTTCTCGATGAAAAAGTTCTATCGTACCCACCGCCTCATTTGTTTCCTTTGAAACAATCGTCCAACGGACAAAACCCTGTCTATCATATTCCCAATGCCAAAATTCAATCGCTTGTTCCATTCTTTTTTCAGTTGTATAGTAAAAATCATCTCCACCACAATTATCACTATTAAAAAATGGTACTGATTTTTCATCAGAATATACTTTTAACAAATCCGCCTTGTCCTCTTTGTTTGTCATTCTTAGCATATAATATTCATTTTCATAAATAGGGCAATTTTCATATACATCAACCGTCATGTTAATCCTCCTCAAATTCCGATTTGTCTGCTCACTTTTCATATTCAAATTATACCATAAAACTTGTGAACATTTCTACCGCAACTTTGGACTATATGAGAAAAGTCCGAACAGTTTTCTGCCCGGACTTTCTCGCTCAATCATAAATCAATTCCGCTTTCACAATCTCCTCTGCCTGTGTCTTGCAAGCGTTCATCTGCCGCACCCATTCCATTTGGTTTTCAGCTTTCAGTTGCTCGGTCACGCCGTTTTGCTCTGCCAGTGACCGCACGATCAGCTCCATGCGGTTTCGTGCCGCTTCGTCAATCTCGGCGCAATACTGTCTTACGTACACCCAGCTATACCCGGAGGTTGTTTCTTTTTATGTCATGCTATTTTTCCAGCGCGTCGCGGTGGCGGACTTGCTCAAAACCATGTACCCAGTTGGAGAAATGATAGTACAAGAAGTATATTACCGAGCTTATTGACCAGGTGAGCGGATAAGCGAAGTACACAAGCTGTATATCGTGCGATATGCGCATGGCTATGGTTATATAGGTTATGCGCAGCACGCACCAAACGACGAGCATTATAGTCATTGGCACAAATGCCTTGCCGGCGCCGCGGCATACGGACGCCACCGCGTGGGAATACGCCAGCAGGCAGAAGAACAGTGCAATTGTGCGCGCCTGCTTGGTAGCGTAGGCTATTACCTCCGGCGTGCTGCTAAACAGCGCGGCAAGTTTGGGCATGAATATATACATTGCAACGCCTATCAGCTCCGCCAATATCATTGCGCAGATTATGCCAAAGCGTGCGCCCTTCTTGGCGCGCTCGTACTCACAAGCGCCAAGGTTTTGGCTGGTGTATGTTGTAAGCGCCATAGTGAAGCTGGTAATCGGCAGAAAGGCGAAGCCCTCAAGCTTTGCATATGTGCCGTATGCCGCCATGGCGATTTTGCCGAAGGAGTTTATATTCGTCTGCACGATAACGTTTGCAAGGCCAATTACGGAATTTTGCACGCCGGAAGGTAGGCCGTAGCGCACTATCTGGCCCAGCATCTCGCGGTCTATGCGCAGATTTTTCCATTGGATATGGAACGCCGTGTTTTTGGAGGACAAATGTATCATGCAAAGCACCATGCTGATGGTTTGCGAAATTGTAGTTGCAAACGCCGCCGACCACACGCCCCAATGGAACACGCCTATGAACAGCACGTCCAGCACTATGTTCGTAAGCGAGGACAGCAACAGATAATAAAGCGGCCTGCGGCTGTCGCCAAGCGCGTTCATTATGCTTTTGCATGCATTATAGAGCACCACGGACAATATTCCCATGAAATAATAGCGGAAATAAGCTATCGCGTCCGGCAGCACCTCAGGATCAGTACCCATCCAGCCGAGTATATGCGGCGTCATGATTATACCAAAGCCCGTAAGAAAAAGGCCGCTCATGGTGCTGACCAGAATGTTTGTATGTATGGCGCGCTGCACCCGTTCCTTATCATCCGCGCCGAAATAACGCGAAATGGTGACGCTTGCGCCCATGGTAAGGCCTTCAAAAAAGCTGATAAGCAGGAATATCAGCGGACCGGACGAACTGACCGCCGCCAGCGCCTCGTCCCCCAAAAAGCGACCCACGATAAGTGTGTCCGCCGTGTTATAAAGCTGCTGAAATATTTGACTGAGCAAAACAGGCAGAGCAAAGCCCGCTATCAGCTTCCATGGGCTGCCCTTTGTCATGTCCCGCGTTGTGCTTTTCACCATAATTCTCTCCGACTAAGTATTCGCCTTTTCGGCATATATTTTATTATAACACACAAACAGACCGCATGGAACGGTGAAAAGGCATCCTGCGATCTGTTTGGATATAACTTATATTCTTTTCAGTTTAGGCTTATTCCCACTCAAGTCTTGGGCTTTGATTTAGGGTTATAAAATGCACTCTCGATACGCTTTTCGTCCAAATAATCCACGCATTTCGGGTTGTACATAGGTTCCTTACGAATTTTGTAGCCGTTTTGTATCCAGCTATTTTATACGTACTAACCGTTCTCAACGACTTATTTTGAATGATTTGCAGCGGGTTTCGGTATGATTTCTGCCAATAATCACCCGGAATTTACCGCCTGATTCACCTCAAAAAACATCTTGGAGGTATGACCATGAGCAAACTTATATCCTATCAATTCAACATCGACACAGCCTGCGTAGAATTGGTTTTTGACAATGGAAGCCGGATTTCCATTGACTGCACAGCCGTTGAAAACGAAGTTGCCGATAACCGCTTCCAGCGGTCAGAGCTGGATTATCTGATCTACAATGACCCGCTTGCTTATGCCGATCTGATTCTGAACAGCAAGCTGAACGTCCTGTTTGAATAAACCGACATGAGCATAAACGACAGCGTCCCGGTTCATAATGATTGGGCCGCTGCTTATTATATCATTGTATTTTGCGAACTCATTCCTCGAACAGATACAGAAGATATCCGTAACCCTCTGCTTTCATCTTTGCGTAAGGCACAAAGCGCAGGGCCGCACTGTTGATGCAGTAGCGCACGCCATTGGGGGACTCCGGGTCGCCGGTGAACACATGACCGAGATGGGAGTCTCCGGCGCGGCTTCTGACCTCCGTGCGGCGCATTCCGTGGCTCAGGTCCTCCAGTTCCACCACGGCAGGCTCTTCAATAGGCTTTGTGAAAGCCGGCCAGCCGCAGCCGCTCTCGTACTTATCCGTGGAGGAAAAGAGCGGCTCGCCGGTGACGACATCCACATAGATACCCTTTTCAAACTTATCCCAGAACTCGCCTGTGAAAGCGCGCTCCGTGCCGCTCTCCTGCGTAACACGGTACTGCTCCGCCGTCAGCTTGTCCCGGATGGATTCCGCCGCGGGCTTCTGATAGTCGCCCGGATCGATGCGCAGCCGGGAAAAGAGCTCCATCTCCGCGCGCGGAATGTGGCAGTAGCCGTTCGGATTCTTTTCGAGGTAGTTCTGGTGATAGTCCTCGGCGGGATAGTAATTCTTGAGTGGGCCGATCTCCACGAAGAATTTCTCGCTGCGGCCGCGCTCGATCTCCGCGATGCGCTTTACCGTTTCTCTCGCGCTTTCGTTGGTGTAGTAGACGCCGGTCTGGTACTGACTGCCCCGGTCGTTGCCCTGCCGGTTTTGTACCGTGGGGTCGATGACATAGAAGTAGGCCAGCAGCAGCGCGTCAAGGCTTACCTGCTCCGGGTCATATTCTACGCGCACCGTTTCGCGGAAGCCCGTGTCGCCTCGGCATACGGTTCCGTAGTCGGCATCCTCCTCGCAGGTGCCGTTGGCGTAGCCGCTCTCGGCATCGATGACGCCGGGGATGGATTGCATCAGCTGTTCCATTCCCCAGAAGCAGCCGCCCGCCAGATAGATGACATTTTCCGTGGTATCCATATAAGTACTCTCCTCATCGGATCGGTCGAAAGCCGCTCCGTCCATGTTTGCTTCCTGTTCGCTCTTTTCCTTCGGCACAGTCTGCTGCCCGGCAGTGCAGCCGCTCAGCAGCAGTACCGCGGTGAGCAGAAGCGGCAATACTCTCCGATACATGGTGTATCCCTCCCTTCTGAGAAGATAAATTCGTTTGTCAGCCCATATCGGCGGCAAGAGCCTGGTCGATGAGCTTTTGCAGCGTCTCCGCCTGCTTCTTTTCCGTGATTGCGCCCACTATCGGCTCGCCTACAATATTGCCGTTGCGGTCAACCACATAGGTTGTGGGATAGGCATACACCTTTTCAACGAATTTTCCAGCGTCGCTGCCGGAATCAAAATACACATTCTTGTAGGAAGCGCCCTTCTTCATAAGCACGTCCTTAGCTTCCGAAATAGCCGTTTCGTTGCCGTCCAGCGTAAAGGCGTTTATGCCTATCAGCGTGCCGCCCTTTTCGGCAAGCTCGTTGTTCAAAGCATCCAGCTCGGCAAGCTCGCCCACGCAGGGGCCGCAGGTGGTGAACCAGAAGTTTACAACGGTAACGGCATTGCCGGAGAAAAGCTCATCGCTCTTTACATCATTCCCGTCAAGGTCTTTTCCTTCAAAGGCGGGGAACTTCTGCATACTGCCGTCGTCGGGAACCATGCTCATGCTGCCATCTGTAGGCATGTTGATATCGCCGTCAACCGACTTTTGAATGATATTGGGATATTTTTCTTCAAGCATGGTCAGCTTGTTTTCAATATCGCGTATCTTCTCCGCCTCGCCTTGGATCAGCTTCAGCTCGTCCGCCGTAAACTGATCCTTTGCGGCCTCAATGGTCTTGAGCAGGAAATCGCCGTAGTTTTTGCCGTCCTCCTGCATGGTCATGCCCTTGTCGGCCGCCATGAAAACCTTTTCCCAAAGCTCTGTATTTGCTGACAGTATGGCGTTTTCCTGCGCCATCAGCTCCTTGTGCATGGCAGTCGCCTCGTCCTCATTTTTCGGCTCATTGTCCATTGAGGAATCGTCGCCGCCCATGTTATCCATGCTGCCCATATTATCCTTATTGTTCATGTTGTCCGTTTTGTTGCCGTCCTTTTCGCCGCAAGCTGCCATAATCAGCACAAGCAAAACGGTCATTATAAGCGCCAGCAGCCTGCCGGCAGTATTCATCCTATTCATCCGGGTAACTCCTTTACAATCATATTGTTTTCGCTGCACATGCAGCCATCCATACACATGCCATCCTTCATGCAGCCGCCATCCATGCACTTACATTCTTCGGTACACATGCCGTCCTCCATGCACATGCAGCCATCGTTGCATATGCCTTCATTCATGCATTTGCTGTCCTCTCCGCACATGCACTCATTTTCCGTCATGCCGCTATTAACGCACATGCTGCCGCCGGTATCCATGTCATTCTTCATGCAGCCGCCGTCCATACATGTGCAGTCCTCGGCGCTCATACCATCCTTCATGCACATACAGCCCTCGGCGCACATACCGTCGGTTATACACTTGCTGTCCTCGCCGCACACGCACTTCTCGCTCATCATGCCGTCCGTATTCTCCATAACCTTTTCTTCCATCATATCGGACTGCATGGACTCCTTATCGTTGTCCATCATATTGTCCTTTTGCATGGAAGAGCAGGCGGCCAGACCGCACACAAGCACGAGCGCCAGTACAGCCGTCAAGAGCTTCTTTGCGTTCACGTTTGTTCCTCCTTGTTCTAATTATTTTTGTTTGTCTGCGGCGTTTCTGCCGCAATGGATTTATCTTTACCGTCACCAAACCCGTAGCGGAAACGCACGGCATTTGTCGGACAGGCGCGGACACACATCCCGCAGCGGATGCATTCTGTGTGGTTTGGCGTTTTTGTCACATCCACATCCATTTTGCAGGCTTTGGCGCATTTCCCGCAGGAAACGCATTTGTTCTTGTCAACCTTCATCTGAAACAGGGAAACCTTGTTCAGCAAGGCGTAGAAAGCACCCAGCGGGCAGAGCCATTTACAGAATGGGCGATAGAACAGCACGCTCAGAACTATCACCGCAATGAGTATGCCGAGTTTCCATGTAAACAGCGTTCCCAGCGCCGCCCTGATACCCGAATTTGCAACGGAGAGCGGAATAGCGCCCTCCAGCACGCCCTGCGGACAGAGGTATTTACAGAAGAAGGGATCGCCCATACCCACATCGTTCACAAGGAACGCCGGCAGCAGGAAAACCATCACCAGCAGGACAGCGTATTTCAGGTATGTCAGCGGCTTCAGCCTCTTTGTGGAAAGCTTCTTCGTGGGGATTTTGTGCAGCAGCTCCTGAAACCAGCCAAAGGGACACAGGAAACCGCAGATGAAGCGTCCCAGCAGGACTCCCAGCAGGATGAGAAATCCCGTGATATAATAAGAGAAGCTGAACTTTGACGACCCTACAACCGCCTGGAACGACCCTATCGGACAAGCACCCGACGCTGCCGGACAGGAGTAGCAGTTCAGCCCCGGCACGCAGACGGTCTTCCCCGTCCCCTGATAAAGCCCGCCCTTTAGAAAGTTCGGCAGGTGGATATTGGTCAGCAGAGTTGCGCCGGCCTGTATCCAGCCCCGAAAGCGGGGCATAAGCTGCGATACGCCCGAAAACTTCTTACCCAATGCCCACACACTCCAGACATAATTTGATTGCTTTGCTCAGCACTGTCGCCGCCTCGCCCCGCCAGACACCAAAGCACAGCATGGCGGCTCCGGCCATCAGCAGCACAATTTGCGCCGCCGCCTTTTTACCATGGCTCAAATTTCATCACCCTTTCCGTTTTTCTGCCTTTATCATAGCGCGGGAGAGTTAAAGTCTCTGTTAAGAACGAAAACTTAACGCAAACCTTATCTGTTTTTGCTATAATGAAAGCAACACAAAAACGAAGAAATAAAAAGGAGGGCTCTCATGCACCTTTTAGTAATTGAAGATGAACGCGCCCTGTGCGAGACCATCGTTCGCAGCCTGCGGCGGCTGGCCTACAGCGTGGACTACTGCTATGACGGAGAAAAGGCATTGGAGCTGCTAAGCGTGGAGCGGTATGATTTGGTACTTCTTGATTTGAATCTGCCGAAAAAGGACGGCATGACGGTGCTGCGCACTCTGCGGCAGACCGACCGCGAAACGCGGGTGCTTATACTCTCCGCCCGCAGCGAGGTGGAGGACAAGGTGCAGGGGCTGGACGCCGGGGCAAACGACTATCTGGCAAAGCCCTTTCATCTGGCGGAGCTGGAGGCGCGCATCCGCAGCCTTACCCTTCGGCAGTTTACGCAGCAGGATGTGCTGCTTTCCTGCGGCGATCTCACATTTGATACGCGGGCAAGATCGGCTTCCGCCAACGGACAAACGTTGGCGCTTACACGCAAGGAAACCGGCATTTTGGAATATTTGATGATGCATCAGGGGCGGCCAATAAGCCAAGAGGAGCTTATGGAACACGTTTGGGACAACAGCGTGGATAATTTCAGCAATTCAATCCGCGTTCATATTTCCGCCCTGCGTAAAAAGCTCCGCGCCGCGCTGGGCTATGACCCCATCCGCAACCGCATTGGCGAAGGCTACCTTATGGGAGGGGACGAGCTATGAAAAAGCTTTCCCTGCAGTGGCGCATAACGTTGATGACAGTCCTGCTTATCGGCATCACCTGCGTGGCCATGAATTTGCTGCTGTGCTCCTCCGGTGTGTACTATATGGACACCATTGCGGACAGTTTACAAGGCGGCGGCACGGTGATCCTGAATGATGGCGGAGCGGCGAGCTTTGACCCGCAGCTCATAGCGCCCAACGAGGAGTTGACCATCGTCGTCGATGGGGTGCAGGGGCGCTTCCGCACCACCAACTGGTACATCACGGCGGCGGTAACGCTGCTCAGCGGCATCCTCGCCTATTTCGTCAGCGGACGCGCTCTCAAGCCCCTGCGCAGCTTTACCTCGCAGGTGGAGCAGGTGCAGCTGAACAATCTTGCCGATATGAGGATCGATGAAGATGCTATTTCGGAGTTCCGGCAGCTGAGCCGCTCGTTCAACCAGATGCTGGAGCGGCTGAACAACGCCTTTTCCGCCCAGCGGCAGTTCACTGGCAACGCCGCCCACGAGCTGCGCACGCCACTGGCATTAATGCAGGCGCAGTTGGAGCTGTTTTCAGCGGAGCATCCTGATGTGCGACCGGAGACGGCGGAGTTCCTCACGCTTTTGCGTGAGCAGACGGAACGGCTGATACAGATGACCAGGACACTGCTGGAGATGAGCAATCTGCGGCAGGTGGCGCGGAACGAGCGGATCCAGCTCGCTCCCATGATCGAGGAGATCTTCACAGATCTTGCGCCGCTCTCAGATAAGCTCGGCGTAACGCTGACGGCGGAGGGCGACGGCATTATGACCGGCAGCGATGCACTGATCTACCGGCTGATCTTCAACCTGACGGAGAACGCTGTCAAGTACAACCGGCCGGGCGGCTCGGTACAGGTTTCTGTCACACAGGAGCCGGAAAAGCTCCTGATTCGCGTCTCCGACACCGGCTGCGGCATCCCAGAGGTGTATCAGCGCAGTATCTTCCAGCCCTTCTTCCGGGTGGACAAGTCTCGCAGCCGGGAATACGGTGGCGCAGGACTGGGGCTCTCACTGGTATGGGAGATCGCCGATCTCCACGGCGGCTCCGTTTGGGTAGAGAAAAGTTCGGAGAAGGGCACTACCATTGCGGTGGGGTTGCCAACGCAACAATCAACGGAGCCCTAAAACCTTTTTATTCGTTTTTCGCTGCTTCGCTTGCCGCCCTGCGGCGTTCCTCTCTGTATGGGGCAGTCAGCCGGAATGAGAAGCGTCCCTTTTCAATCTCAAATTCCTTGCAGCCCGTATCCTGGTCTACGTCAGTCAGCTTGCAGACGGCAGGGTGTTTGCGGCTGTATGCGGTCAGCCTGTTTTTGAGGTCGGTGTTGTGGGTGCAGATGAAGATGGTGGGGTCTTTCTCGTCAAAATAGATTTCGGTGGTCTTTTCCTGCTTGGTAGGTCCTGTTCTCATAGGCTTAAGCATTCGACTCTGGATTCTCTGGAAATCATCCTCCAGTGCAAGGTACAGAACCGTACCCTGATGGACTTCATAGCCCCACAGCCTTTGCCCTGTGCTGACATGGTAGGCAAGCTGCGCTACCAGAAATGATTTTCCGATTTTGGGCGCTCCTGCGAGGATATACGCTCCCGCGTAGAGCAAGCCGTCGATGATAGGCGGTCTGCTCTTGTAGGCGGTCTGATACAGCTCTGTCATGGAAACCGTATGAAGATAACGCGGATCGTTCATGCGCCGGATTTTCTCACGCATTTCCTCAATATTTTCCTCCGGGAGATTGCTTTCGCAGGTTTCATGTGGTATGCTCTGGTAGGTTGAATTGTGAGGCGGCTGCCCTCCATCTGCGCCAACAGATGGGATGAGGGCGGTCGTTTTCTCGTTTTCCATCATTGCGCTCACCTCCGGGAATCTGGAAGCCGTAGAACTTCTGCTTGAAATACTGGGCAGGGCATTTTCCGGCAACGGTCAGATAGCCTTGGGCTTTCAGCTCCTCATTCAGCTTCTGGACGATCTTGTAGGCGTAGGATTTGGAAATGCCCAATTCCTGCGCAACTTCCTCGACTCTCATAAAGCTTGTATTTTCCATTTCATCACCCCTTTTTGCTTTTGGATATAGTTCTCTTATTTAGCGTCGGAGAACTTTCTGGCCGCATTCCGATTTGCCCGAGCGGGTACGCCATTACCGTGACGCACGACGGATATTCTGTTGTCCGCAAATAACTTAACGCTATTTGCTTAATCATTATACTAAACGAATTTGCTATTGTCGAGAGGCTTGCGGGAAAATATTTAACTTTTTTGCTTTTGCTATCTTGATACAACTTAAATCCATATGCTATACTGATTGTACAGTATCAAAACGAGGAGCGTAATCGCTATGGCAATCGGTGAGAGAATTCGGTTTTTCCGTAATCTGCGGGGAATGACGCAAAAATACTTGGGGCAGGTGGTCGGTTTCCCAGAAAAGACCGCCGACATCCGTATGGCGCAGTATGAGTCCGGCAGTAGAACGCCCAAGGCAGAACTGACGGAGAGTCTTGCCAGTGCGTTGGGTGTCTCGCCGCTGGCGCTGTCCGTGCCGGACATTGACAGCTATCTCGGTCTGATGCATACCCTATTTACCTTGGAGGATCGTTACGGCCTGACAGTGGAAACCGGCGAAACCGGCGTTTCACTGCGTGTTGACCCTCGCAAGGGAACGGACGCTGCCGAGCTTTCGGAAATGCTCGCTGCGTGGGCTGAACAATCCGAGAAATATCATAACGGCGACATTAACCGTGACGAATATGACAAGTGGCGTTACAATTATCCGAAGTATGATGAAGCTTTCGGATATAAAAAGATACCATCAATTGAATTTAGTGATGCAATGGTAGAGGCGTTCAAATACCGGCTGAAGAACGACTAAACGGGGGAATTTATGACAGACTGGAAAAAATCTTTTTTGGAATCTTCTGTATTGAGACAATCAACAAACAAGTGCTGTCCACCGGAAGTGATAATAAAGTGCATTGAATTGGCATACTCAGATATGATGACGGCTGGTCGTTATTACAGCGCTTCTTTTCTGAATGACAAAAAGGAAATTTGCTCTGCTACAAACGGTGCCATTACCGAATCAAATTTTGTGTTTTCAAGGAAAATTATTAAAGATATTTCGTTGTTGTTTTGTGATAATACTATAGGCAATGACAATCATTATGTAACTGGGTTTGGACTCGCTCAAAAACTCATAAATATGACTTTCAAATATCTATATGTTTTTAGTGATTTGATATTTGTAGACAAAGCTATTCCTGATTTTTCATCGTGTGATTGCCCTCTTGACAGTATTATTATTAAAAAAGCGCATATTAAGGATTGCGTTTGGAGCAAGCTTACTGAGCAACAATATCTGGAATGTCAAGCTAAAATAACAGAACTACTAAATGCAAATTCTTTAGATTTAGAGTTATCAAGGCTTGGCAATCTAGCTTATGACTTTATTAATTGGTAATCGGCAATAATACACGATTAAACAAAAAGAGTTATCTGACTTCTCTAACAGAAATCAGATAGCTCTTTATTCTTGGATAATCTAAAATGTTGTCATTTTGTTGTCACGGGGCAATTCCGTAACGCAAAAGTCCAGCATTTTCAAGGCTTTTCAGCCTTTCGGGGCTTATTCCCACTCCACCGTTCCCGGGGGCTTGGAGGTTATGTCGTAAACTACGCGGTTGACGTGGGAAACTTCGTTTATTATGCGGTTGGATACGCGGCCGAGTATTTCATATGGGATGTGCGCCCAGTCGGCCGTCATGAAATCGGCCGTGGTGACAGCGCGGATGGCTATAAGCTCATCATATGTGCGGCCGTCTCCCATTACGCCGACTGTCTTTACGCCGGGCAATACGGCGAAGAACTGGCTCATCTTGTCCGCATAGCCGCATTTGTCCATTTCGTCGCGCAGCACCGCGTCCGCGTCCTGCAGTATGCGCACCTTCTCGGGCGTGACTTCGCCTATTATACGCACGCCGAGGCCGGGACCTGGGAACGGCTGCCGCCACACAAGCTCATGCGGAATGCCCAGCATTTCGCCCACGCGGCGCACTTCATCCTTGAAAAGATCCTTCAGCGGCTCTATCGTGCCAAGGAACTTTATATCGTCAGGCTGCTTGACCTGGTTATGATGCGTCTTTATAACGGCGGCGTCGCCCTTGCCGCTTTCTATGCGGTCGGGGTATATCGTTCCCTGTGCAAAGAAGCCGTCGCCATAGCTTTCGCGTATCTTGTCCCAGAATACGCGGTAAAACTCCGTGCCGATTATCTTGCGCTTCTGTTCGGGATCGCTTACTCCCTTCAGGCAATCATAGAAATGCTGCTGGCAGTTTATGCGGACAAAGTTCATATCGAACAGCTTTGTGAACGTCTGCTCAACCATATCCCCTTCATCTTTGCGCATAAGGCCCTGATCCACAAATACGCAGGTGAGCTGCTTGCCGACGGCCTTTGAAAGCAGCGCCGCCGCAACGGACGAATCCACACCGCCGCTGAGGCCCAGCACAACGCCCTTGTCGCCAATGGTGCACTTAAGCTCGGCAACGGTGGTATCGATAAAGCTGTCCATCTTCCATTCGCCCTTGCAGCCGCAAACATCGAACAGGAAGCGGCGGAGCATATCTATGCCGCCTACGGTATGGTTCACCTCAAGGTGGAACTGCACGCCGTAAAGCCGCTTTTCATCGCACTCCATGGCCGCAACGGGGCATACCGGCGTTTTGGCCGTTATCTTAAATCCCTCCGGAACTTTTGAAATATAATCGCCATGGCTCATCCATGTTATGCCGTGGCCTTCGTCAAACAGTTTCGAGCCCGTAAGATAGTCCGTTTCCGTTTTGCCGTATTCGCGCGCAGCCGCCGTCTTCGCGGGGGACACGGTGCCGCCCAGCATATACGCCAATATCTGGCAGCCGTAGCATATGCCCAAAATTGGCACGTTAAGGCCGAATATCTCATCGGATATATGCGGAGATGTTTCAAGATACACGCTGTTTGGCCCGCCGGTAAATATCAAGCCCGCGGGCTGCATGGCAGCGAGCTTTGCCATGTCTATTGTGTATGGGACTATTTCGCAGTATACGCCAAGATCGCGCACGCGGCGGGCGATCAGCTGATTATACTGACCGCCAAAGTCCACAACGATAATTTTCTCCATCCGATTACTCCTCGTTACGGAATACTATGCCGTTTTCGTCGGCCTTTTCGATTATTGCAAGGGAATGCAGGTTCACGCCTTCGCTCCTCAGGCGCGCGCCGCCGGGCTGGAAGCCCTTTTCAACCGCAACGCCCATGCCTATCAGCTGCGCGCCGGCCTGCTCTATTATATCCACCAAGCCATGCAGCGCTTCGCCGTTGGCAAGGAAATCGTCTATAATGAGTACCTTATCGTTGGGGCCGAGCCACTGCTTGCTCATCAGCAGCGTTACTTTCTTTTTATATGTATAGGAGAATATCTCGCTTTTGTACAGGCCGCCTTCGATATTGTCGCTCTTGGCCTTTTTGGCGAAAATCATGGGCACGCCGAATTCCTCGGCACAGATGGTGGCAAGCGCTATGCCGCTGGCCTCAACCGTAAGCACGGCGGTAATGCCGGTCAAATCAAAAAGCCGACCGAATTCCTTTGCCATTTCCCGCATAAGCTTAACGTCCACGCGGTGGTTCAAAAATCCGTCGACCTTAATAATGTTGCCGGGCAGGACTTTGCCCTCTTTCCTGATGCGCTCCTGAAGTACGTTCATAGTGGGGTATATCTCCTATCAAAAGTAATCAAAATAATTACTACTAATTATCGCCCAAAACCGCCATTAATTCAATAGGCAAATAGGCTAAATGTTTTTTTGACAAACAATAATGTTTTCTTTCTCCCCTTCACAATTATTTCAAATTAGCATTACAATGACTCCATTGCTTATTTTTCGGTTAAGACTATAATAGTATTGTAATCGACGGGAACAAAAGTTCCCGTGGGCAGGAGGTAACCCCTATGAACATAAACAAACTTACGCAAAGATCGCTTGAGGCGGTGCAGTCCGCCCAAAGCATAGCGGTATCGCATAACAATCAGCAGGTGGATCAGGAGCATTTGTGCGCGGCGCTCCTTGGTCAGGAGGATTCGCTCATAAAGAGCCTTATCGAGCGCATGGGTTCCGATGCGGAGGGCTTCGCGGGCGCGGTAGGCGCGGCGATAGCAAGGCTGCCGCAGGTAACCGGTTCCAGCCGCGAGGCGGATAGGATATACGTTACGCAGGATCTTGACAAGGCGCTGAACAAGGCCGAGGAAATAGCCATCCATATGAAGGATGAGTATGTTTCCGTGGAGCATTTGTTCCTTGGCATGATGGAGCAGCCCAACTCCGCCATGAGGGAGTTGTTTTCCCGCTACAGCATAAAGAAGAACGACTTCCTTAAAGCCCTTGAAGAAGTGCGCGGCGGCGCGAGGGTAACAACCGATAATCCAGAAGACACATACGATGCGCTGAATAAATACGCGCAGGACCTTGTTGAACTTGCGCGCAGGCAGAAGCTCGATCCCGTTATCGGCCGTGATGACGAAGTGAGGAACGTTATACGCATACTGTCGCGCAAAACCAAGAACAATCCTGTGCTGATAGGTGAGCCGGGCGTTGGTAAAACGGCAATAGCCGAAGGCCTTGCGCAGAGGATAGTGCGCGGGGACGTACCGGCTAACCTGAAGGAGCGCAAAATATATTCGCTGGATATGGGCGCGCTGATAGCCGGCGCAAAGTTCCGCGGCGAATTTGAAGAAAGGCTGAAGGCCGTGCTTGGCGAGGTCAAGCGCAGCGAAGGCAAGATAATACTGTTTATCGATGAGCTGCACACAATAGTTGGCGCAGGCAAAACCGAAGGCAGCATGGATGCCGGCAATCTGCTCAAGCCCATGCTTGCGCGCGGCGAGCTGCACTGCATAGGCGCAACCACGCTTGACGAATACCGCAAGTACATCGAAAAAGATGCCGCCCTCTCCCGCCGTTTCCAGCCGGTAATGGTGGACGAGCCGAGCGTTGAGGATACAATATCCATACTGCGCGGCCTGAAGGAGCGCTACGAGGTTTACCACGGCGTTAAGATAAGCGACAACGCGCTTATAGCCGCGGCAACCCTTTCGCACAGATATATAAGCGACCGTTTCCTGCCGGACAAGGCGATAGACCTTGTGGATGAAGCATGTGCGCTGATAAGGACGGAAATGGACTCTATGCCCACGGAGCTTGACGAACTTTCCCGCAAGATAATGCAGCTTGAAATTGAAGAAGCGGCATTGAAAAAGGAATCCGACAAGCTGAGCGAGGAGCATCTGAAAGAGATACAGAAAACCCTTGCCGACGACCGCGAGAAATTTAAGCAGCTCAAGGCCAAATGGGACAAGGAAAAGGATTCCATCAAGAACGTGCAACGCATACGCGGCGAGATAGAAGACCTTAATGCGCAGATGGAGCGCGCCGAACGCGAATATGACCTCAATAAGGCGGCCGAGCTAAAATACGGCAAGCTGCCGAAGCTGAAGGAAGAGCTTGACCATGCCGAAAAGGAAATGGAGAAGGGCAAAGCGAGCGGACTGCTGCGCGACCGCGTGACGGAAGACGAAATTGCCCGCATAGTTGCCCGCTGGACCGGCATACCGGTAGCAAGACTGATGGAGGGTGAACGCGAAAAGCTGCTGCGCCTTGAAGATATTCTGCATCAGCGCGTGATAGGTCAGGATGAGGCCGTAAAGACCGTATCCAACGCCATTCTGCGCACAAGGGCCGGCCTGAAGGATCCTTCAAAGCCCATAGGCAGTTTCCTGTTCCTCGGCCCCACTGGCGTGGGCAAGACGGAGCTTGCAAAAGCGCTTGCCGAGGCGCTGTTTGACGACGAGAACAATATGGTGCGTATAGACATGAGCGAATACATGGAGAAATACTCCGTGGCTCGCCTGATAGGCGCACCTCCGGGATACGTTGGCTATGATGAGGGCGGTCAGCTTACCGAGGCCGTGCGCAGGAAGCCTTACTGCGTTGTGCTGTTCGACGAGATTGAAAAGGCGCATCCGGATGTTTTCAACGTGCTGCTGCAGGTGCTTGACGACGGCCGCATGACCGATTCGCAGGGCCGCACGGTGGACTTCAAGAACACCGTAATAGTAATGACCAGCAACCTTGGCAGCCAGTACATACTGGACGGCATAAAGGACGGCAAGATAACCGAGGAAGCACGCAATCAGGTAAAAGCGCTGCTTAAGCAGAGCTTCCGCCCCGAGTTCCTTAACAGGATAGATGACATAGTGTTCTATAAGCCGCTTGATAAGCAGGAGATATTTGCCATAACCGAGCTTATGCTCAAGGATATCCGCCATCGCCTTGCCGAACGCAGGCTGGACGTGCAGCTTACAGACGCCGCAAAGCACTATATTGCCGATGCCGGATACGATCCGCATTACGGCGCAAGGCCGCTCAAGAGACTGCTTCAGTCCAAGCTTGAAACGCTGCTTGCCCGCAAGATAATCGAATCCGACCCCGAGCCCGGTACGGTTTACACCGTGGACTGCGTAAACGGGGAATTGGTGGTTAAATAATCTTATACAGCAAAAGACCGCATAGAAATATGCGGCCTTTTGTTGTTTTGGGCTATATGCCTGTTTGCTTAGCTGCGGAGCGGCTCCTCACGGCGGGTATCATCGCCGTGCCGATGCTCCGCATCGCCCTCCCCTGCGCTGTCTTGCGCGGCAAGCGTACCGGTCAGGTTCTTTTTAAGAGGCAGATAGCTCTCGTCGTAGCTGAACTTCATCTCTTAATCTCCCTTTCACTTTTCGCTCACCAATAGCATTTGCCCAAAGCGCATTTGATATGCTATGATAAAGAATGGTATTTTGCATAAAGAAAACGCGGCATCCCCGAAGGAACGCCGCGCATATGCACAGAAATCGCTTTTATTAGAAGCTGCGCTCAACCTTGCCGGAACGAAGGCAGCGAGTGCAAACATTCACCTTGCGCACAGTGCCGTTAACCACCGCGTGAACGGTCTGAATGTTGGGAGCCCAAGTGGTCCTGGTCTTTCTGTTGGAATGGCTTACCAGATTACCGCTCATAACGCCCTTCTTGCATATTTCGCAGTACTTACCCATGCATTACACCTCCTTACGACGGTAGCGTGCGTTTTTACTCAAACAGATAGTATTTTAGCACGGTGTTCAAGCTTTTGCAAGCAAAAAATAATTTATTTTATGCATTTGCATAAATAGTCAGTTTGACAAGGGCATAAAGGCGGTGTTACAATCGGTTGTCCGCAAAAATAGCGGGCGCGCAAAGGAGGATATTTTACATATGACGACTGAAAGAAAAGCAAAGTTGAAAGAGATTTTGATGGATCTGCTGTTCGATATAATAGGCGGCATTCTTTACGCCGCGGGAATATACAGCTTCGCCTCGCAGGCGGAGTTCGCCCCGGGCGGCATATCCGGCCTTGCCATAATCATAAACCACTTTACCCAGTGGCCCATCGGTATATGCACGCTGGTGCTAAACATTCCGATAGTTATAATATGCATAAGGACGCTGGGCAAAAAGTTTTTCTTCAAGTCTATCAAGACAATGGTCATAAGCACCGTTATAATAGACTTCGTATTCCCGCTGCTGCCCGTATATAAAGGCGATGCGCTCATGGCGGCGCTGTTCGCGGGCGCGCTTAGCGGCGCGGGGCTTGCGCTGGTATATTGGCGCGGCTCCTCCACCGGCGGCACGGATTTTCTTATAATGAGCCTTAGGAAAAAGTTCCCCCATCTTTCCATAGGCACCATATCCATATGCATTGACGGCATGGTAATACTGCTGGGCGGCATTGTATTCGGCAGGATAGACGCCGTGCTGCAGGGCATAGTTATGACGGCCGTAAGCACCACGGTGATAGACAAGATAACCGCCGGCTTCATGACAGGTCAGGTAACTTTCATAGTGACCGGCAAGCCGAAAGAAATATCCGATGAGATAATGCATAACATAGGCCGCGGCGTAACGAGCATAAGGGGCACAGGCATGTTCTCGGGCTCCGACCGGACTATACTCATGTGCGCCTGTTCCCGCGCGGAGGCCTGCCATATCCGCGGCATAGCATACAGCGTGGATAAATCCGCCCTTGTGCTGCTTTGCCCTTACGACACGGCATACGGGCTTGGCTTCCAGCAGCTATCCGATTAAAGGAGGAAAAGATGGAACTTATACTTGCATCCGCTTCCCCACGGCGCAGGGAAATGCTTACCCTTATGGGGTATGACTTTACCGTTAAGCCAAGCCGGGCCGAAGAAAACATAGGCCATTGCGCGCCGGGTGAATACGTAAGCCGCCTTGCGCGGATAAAGGCCGCAGCCGTTGCGGAGGAAAACCCGGGCTGCTGCGTGCTCGGCTCCGACACAATAGTTTACCTTGACGGCGAAATTTTGGGCAAACCGCTTGATGAAGAAGATGCTTTCCACATACTGTCCACGCTCAGCGGCCGCACGCACACCGTGTTCACGGGCGTTGCCATAATAGCCGGTGACAAGGAAACCATATTCTATGACAAGGCCGAAGTCACGTTCAAAACGCTCGAGCCGGACGAAATACGCGACTATATAGCCACAGGCGAGCCTATGGACAAAGCCGGCGCATACGGCATACAGGGGCCGGCGACGGTGCTGGTAGAAAAGATAGACGGCTGCTACTTCACGGTAATAGGGCTTCCCAATCCAAAGGTATACGATGCGTTGAAGGCCATGGGCATACTGCCTAAATGGCGGCAGCATTAAGTTGCTCTATTTTTGCCGAAAAAGCACCGCCTTTGGCGAAGTGCTTGATCAAGGGCCGCGGAAATAGTATCATAAGCTCACAGGCCGCAAACAAAAAAATGCGGAAGGTCGAATGGGCGCGGCAATATCCCGGCAGCATATGTCGGGATATTATATTTATAAAAAAGTGCCTGTTTGTCTGTATAAATCGACCCTCTCGAAAAAATTTTAACTTTTTTTGAAAAAAGGGGTTGCCAAATACGGAATCACGCGCTATAATAACACTCGTTCCGTTCCTCCTTAGCTCAGTCGGTAGAGCATGCGGCTGTTAACCGCAGTGTCGTTGGTTCGAGTCCAACAGGGGGAGCCAGTTAAAGCCGGAAGCGATTGCTTCCGGCTTTTGATTTATCCCGATACCGGAATCACCTTTTATCTGTCGTGTACTTTCTTGTTTTGTAGTCCTCATCTATGCGCTTTTTCCACTCCGTGCCGAGCGCTGCGCTGCAACGCACAGTGGATACGGCTTCGCTCAGCACTTCGTAGTTCAGCTTTGTCCCTTCGCTGTCGGCATGATAGTTCACGGCCCTATCCGCGCCTATGCCGAAGCGGCTTGCCGTTTCAACTGCATCTATATTCGCGCCCAAGAACAGGAACTCCCAGCCGTATTTCGCCTTCTGCCGCTCTATCATCTTCTTCACGGTTTCGCTGTCGTAACGGCGGCTGGCGTTCTCCATGCCGTCCGTAGTTATTACGAACAGAGTATGCTCCGGCACGTCCTCCTCCCGCGCGTGCTTATGTATGTTGCCTATGTGGTGTATCGCTCCGCCAATCGCGTCCAGCAGTGCCGTGCAGCCGCGCACATAGTATTCCCTGTCCGTCATCGGCTCCACGCGGCCAATAGGTACACGGTCGTGAATCACCTCGCTGAAGTTATCGAACAGCACGGTCGATATCAGCGCCTCCCCCGCCTCTTTCTTCTGCTTTTCTATCATTGAGTTTAAGCCGCCTATCGTATCCGCTTCCAGCCCGCTCATGGAGCCGCTGCGATCGAATATGAATACTATCTCCGTCAGGTTCTTTTTCATTTTCTTTCCCTCCGCGTAAAAAATATGGCTGCTTGGTTCGTTCCCTCACCTTGCAGTCATATCTTACCTCAATATTCGTTTCGTATGGTCGCCTGGCAGGCGACAAATAGCTTCTATCGCTTATCGTCCACGTCTATTATTTCTCCAATAAACATAATATGCGGCTGCCAACCGCCGTTGAAATCCGGAAACGCTTTTGGCGCGGAAGCATAATATTGCTGTATCTCCGGCGCGATATTTTCCTTGGCAAACTGGTGCTGATACAGCTTTTTACACAGGAAAGTCAAATTTGCTTCCTCATACGTTACGCTGTTTCCCATTGCGGCAGGAGTAAGCCCCGCCGCGGCAGCCTTATCGCCATCCCTGCCCGAATGCGAGCCCATATAGCGGAGCGCATTGCGGCAGGATTCCGGATAAAAGCTTACGGTGAACGTATCGTTTTCGGTAAGAAACTAGCTCGTATAGCGCGCAGGATGCACATATACCGTTACGATAGGGCATGTTTTGCCGTCGTGTCCCCATATGTTGCCAAGGCTGCCCCAGCCCAATGTGCAGCTATTGAAGCGTTCCATGGTTCCCGCCGTAACAAGTGCCCATTGTTCGCTGAACATTTCAAATACCCTATAGTCTTTTGCCTTGTAGTTCGTCATCATATTTACTCCTTTCCTGCCACTACGCCCCTATCAGGCTTTGGTCAAACGCGAACAGCGCTTCGTTTGTTTTAAACACGTTGTAGTTGCCGCGCTCCACGAAGTATTCAACTATTATATCGAACTTATTTGAATGTGACAGAGCAAATCCGGCCTTCACGAGCATTTCACGCATCTCATCAAGAGGGGAAGTTCAAGCGCTATGCAAAACGCTATCACGGTCGGTTTTGACGGCTTATACAGCCTGTCCGCACGTATCTTCGAAAACAGCTTGCGGTCTATGTTCGCTTTCTTATAGCATTGCGCGTCCGTCATGCCGCGTTCGTCTATTTTGCGCAGCAGCATTTCGGAAAAGCTTTCGTCCATTTGCCCCAGCGCTTCGTCAAGCGTGGCAGGCATTGTCGCCATCTTCGGCATGGAAAAGACGGACTCGCTCAATTCGGGCATGCTCAGCCTGCGCAGGCGCTCCGCCGCATCATCCGTATGCGCATCAACGTATTTATCGTCTATATAAGCAGCGATGTCCGCAAAGAGCTTATTACCAATTTGGTACGCATTTTTATCGAAAACGACAATATAAACCGTCATGTCGTTTTCAAGCAGAAATTCGCTTATAGTGTCCACCGCTACCCTTAACGCCTGATCCTTTGGATAGCCGTATATTCCTGATGATATCAGCGGGAATGCAACTGATGCGCAGCCGCGCTCTTTGGCCAGCGCAAGCGAGGTTTTGTAGCAGGATATAAGCTGCTCCCGCTCACCGTGCATTCCATCCTTCCAGCGCGGGCCAACGGCATGTATAACATATTTACAGAGAAGGTCATAGCCGCGCGTCACCTTTGCGCTGCCCGTCATGCAGCCGTGCAGCGTTATGCATTCTTTAAGCAGCTTCGGCCCAGCCGCGCGGTGTATGCAGCCATCAACGCCCCCGCCGCCGAGCAAGGTCATGTTAGCGGCATTCACAATGGCGTCCACGTTCATTTTCGTAATATCGTTTCTTACTATCTGCAGCGGCATCGTGTCCCCTCCTGTTCTTTCGCTATGCCAGTCGTATGATGCTTAATTTTATGATAGCGTAGCGCCGCCGCATTTGTCAATGCGGGTTCACTCCGCAAAAGACTTTTTATATACCGGCAGCACACGTTTCCAGAACACCAGTGCGTTTGCAATGAGCAGCACGCCGAAAAGACATCTTGCCGCCCACTCCGGGCAAAGAAGATCTATGCCGTTCATGTCCCCGCCGCCGAAAAAGCCGCAGAGAATACTGAGATACAGCGGATCAAGCAGTAAAAATGCAATCGTTATATAGTAAAGCGTTGCGCGGAGCAGTTTGCTCTTTGCGCAGCATATTTTGCCCGCAAGTGCGACCAAAGCATATCCGCCGCAAAACGTTGCCACAGCACCAGCAAGGCAGAATGCGCCAAGCTGTGCTTCGCTCATGCGCCCGGCATAAACATCTATCTGCACGCCTATGCCCATGAAGTTGATTTGCTTAAACACGCCCGCGAAAAGCGCATACAAAAGATGCGCCCCTTCGTGAACAAGATAATACACGACACCTGCCGCCAGTATCCCTATATATTGTCTCGCCCGTTTTGACATGATTATATCCTCATTATTTCGACTCATGAAGCCGCTTTAGCCTTTCAAGCACCGCCGGATTGTTTGCGGCAATGTGCCCAAGTGTGCTGCATCCGTCCATCTCCTGGCAATCGGCGCAGGTATCCATTCCCTTCTTCCTAACGCAGTTATGTACTGGGCATAACTTGTCGCAGAACGGCGTTTTTGCGCCCTCTATGCGGCAGCCGGTGCAGTTTATCATTTCAGGCGTTATCATTACGCCGTTCAGTTTTGTCCACAGGGCGGCGGTTTTCTCGCGCAGGGCGTTGTCGTTTGCAAGCGTTGCTATTCTGGCGTCGCACTTTTCGCAGTCCAGCCCGCAGCAGCCAATCAGTTTGTTCATATATATCCCTCCTTACGCCGCATTTAGTGTATTTCGTTTTCGCCGGGGCAAATGGATAAATTCATGAAGTCAAAATCTATCAGTTCACCATTAATTTTGAAAAAGCCCGGAAATGTGCATAGCTTGCGAAAGCCGAACCTTTCATACAGCGCTATGGCGCGCTTATTATCGCTGCGCACCTCAAGATTGACCTGTTCCACTCCGTTTTCCCTTGCAAAAGCAAGTATGCGTTCCATAAGGGCGAACGCAGCGCCGCAACCCCACCATGCCTTTTTCAGGCTTATCCCGAACTCCGCGCGGTGTCCCATGCGTCTTTGCTTGCGGTTAAGACTGGCGGTGCCTATTATCTCCCCGTTCGCCTTGGCAAGCAGCTGAATATTGTCTTGCGACTGCGCTTGCACACCAAGATACGCTTTCTCTGCTTCAATATCAAGCGGCACGCCCTCCGCGCCGAAGCTGAGATTGTCCGTCTCCCCACCCACTATTTTCAGATAATCCAGCAGCGCAGCCGCATCCTCCGCCTGTGCGCGGACTATTTCAAAGTTTGTGTGTTCCATTTGTATTTCGTTCCTTTCTTTAATCAAATCAATTTCTTGGTCATTCTGAAAGTATTTATCGGATTCCGAACAACCTTAGCTTCTTTCACGGTGCTTCACTTGTTCTCCGCAGCATTTGCCAATTGCTTCTTCGGAAGCGTTTTTATAAGAATCAGCGTATATGCGACTGTTATGGCTATCAGAACGGCTATATGGATCAGCTGCCCTTGCATGGCGACATCAGCATCATTAGCAAACGTACCAAGCGTGTTAATAGCAGAGTGAACGATGATACAGGGAAGCATGCTTCCGCCGCGATAAAAAATAGTTACAAGCATAAAGCCTACCGCAACCGCAAATACAATCTGGCACAGATTGCTTACCAAGCCCATGCCGCTGCCGTTGAAAAGGTTGATAATGTGCCCTATGCCGAAAGTTACGCTTGAAATAATTATTGCGGATTTCACATTATCCTTTGCAATAGAAGCAAACAGGAGCCCCCTGAAAATCACTTCCTCCAGAAATCCAACGCAGAGCATGCATACGATGCGGCAAACCGTTTCTGTCGGCGAATAGTTTACGGCAAAACCGTTCCAAAGATTTCCCGACGCCAATACCAAAAGCGGCACATAGTAAAGGAACCGCCATGCAGGAACCTGCGATCTGCAAAGCCCATAGCGCTTCTGCAATCCGTTCTTTCGTATAAAGCCGAGAAGAACGATCGTCTGCAATATGCAGAAAACTGCGCTTGCGGAGTATTCGATTCCTATTATTTCGTTCAGCGGATTCGCCAGGGACTGCAAAACACAATAAATAACTATCCATACAATTGCAAATGTCAGCTCGTTTTTCTCATATAACTTTTTCATTTTATCTCCTCCTGTATTATAATACCTCAACACACTTATCGCCGTAATTGGCAGCCTTTTGCAAGCGACTTCACCGTCTATTCCCGCGCGGGCTTATAGTCTATGCCCGCCTCCCGCGCCTGAGCACACAAGTCCTTTGTTTGAAGCTTATACTGCCTGCCATCCTTAATGCCGTTTTTCCCCAGCAGTATCAGCCTATATTCATGGTCATAGCTCTCCGCAAAATAAAAGTCCGCGCAGCGGCCCTCAGGACAATATACAATACTCCACATCGTCTTTTCATAGCTGCCGTCCGTTTTGGGATAGTTCTTCTGCGCTACACTCTCCAGCATGTCCCGCACCTGCGGCATACAGCGGGCCCGCTGTATGCCGCAAGGGTATCGTACCGCTCACGCGACTGCGCCGAGCCAACGCCCCTCTTTTCACAGTCGGTAAGATAATGGTTTGTGACCACTTTTGTTTCGCTAACCAGCATTTCTCCGTTAACATACTCCACAACAATGCTTTTGCCGTGCGCATCCGCAATGGACAGATGATGAGAAATGCCTATGGATGAATTCATGTCATACTGCTTCAGCAGCGCAACGGCTTCGTCCACGTCTGCCGCTTTATCCAGCAGCAGGCGAATGGCCGTGGTGGTGGTCAGGTTCACCTTGCCTGTCCGCTGGTACGTTTCCTCGTCATCCCCCGCCGTCAAGTCGGCCGCAACAAGCCCTTTGGCATTCATGCCGTCCAGCGGAACATAAATCGCCGCTATGCTCTGCATCCGTTCCGTCATCGATCCGTCCGGCGCATACTTATCGCCAAAACCTAAAAAATCTAGGCAGCAGGTAGATACCGACTCATATCCGTTTTTCGGGCTTGGTATGCACTATCATGGTTTCACATTCTGCCCAGTCATAGTTGCGTCCAAAGAAGTAAGTGCCGTTTTCATCCTGCGTATATATCGTGGAGCAGCCGAAACTTCCAGTCGTCACATTTCCATCCGCCTTGTAAAAGCCATGCGACAGGAACGAAACCAAATATTCCGCAACTTCGCCGTCGCTTGCGGCGCCGCCATTAGCAAGGAAATCATCAAACCCGTAGTCCCCCGCAAACTCCATTGCATAAAGCCCATCTTCAAGTTTTTCTATGCTGTTTGCAGCCTTTACGAACGGCCCGAACATCACCGCCGCTCCGGCGGCAATAATAATCAGCAATACCCCTATCGTTATGCCTATCCACTTCAAAGCACGCTTTGCCGTGCGTTTTTTCATATTATCCTCCTCATTCCGCAGCAACCTGTCGTTCGGTAGCCAAACGGTCAAAATAAAAGCAACTCGCGCTCAATCGGCCTCTATTCCCGCTTCCCAAAGCACATATTCATACCATTCCTCATCAGTCTGCCTAAATCCTACTGACAGGAACATGCGGGGCTTTGCGCATTAAAGGAATAGATATTTGCCGTAACCTTCGCCATTTCCTTTTCCTTTGCAAGCTTCAGCATATCAATAACGCAGCGCCGGCCGATATGCTTGTTCTGGTATTCTTTGCAAATCACAATGGCTATTTCCCCCGCTATCACGCAGGGAAACATCCCCTACCAGCACACCGTTGTATTCATAATAGCAATCGCCATGTGCGCAGAGATAATCATACATGCTGTGCAGCAGTTCCGTATCGTATGGCTTGTCCCTATTGTCCACCTGCTTACATACATCCAAATCCTGATACCAACGGCTGGTTGTTATTATCATCGTAGCACACCGCGGCAAACATTTTATCGCCAACCATGTACCGTAGCCAGTTCCACTCCGCTTTAAAGTCCTTCCTAACGCCTTTTTTCGCCAGCAAATATTCATCAAGCCAGCCGTATTTCATGCATTTATCCCCCTCAATCTTCCCGAGGCACGCCATACACCTTATAAAACTGCCTTATATGCCGCTCTATCAGCCCAATCACTTCATCCTCGCGTTCCGGCTCGCGGTCGCAAAGGTTTATCCAAACCGATATGGGCAGGCATAGCTGCGCCGCCATTATCTCTGAATCGTCATCAATAAGTCTCCCGTTCTTAATCATGAATTTCACAAGCCCCGTAAAATAGCGCACCACATCAGCATAATTTTGCTTTGTTTGCAGCGCGCTCAGCTCAGCGTTTTGGAACTGCTCTATCGTCAGCATCTTGCGGGATTTGCTGATCTGCGGGTCATGCAAAATATAGCGCACATGTCCAAGAACCATCTGCAGCGCTGCGTCCGGCGTAACGTCCTGCTTATCCTTTGTAAAGGCAGGATCGTCCCAATTCGCCCGCGCAAATATGGAGCGTTTTTCATACTGCTCTAAGCTATGCCGCACAAGTGCATCCAGTATTTCCTGCTTGCTTTTAAAGTGGCTGTACATGGATGCCTTACGTATGCCCACCGCGTTTGCTATCTGCGCAATGGAAGTGGCTTCATATCCCTGCACTGAGAATAAATCCAATGCCTTGTCCAAAATCGCTTTCTTGGTGCTGCCCTGCTCAACCATTCTGCTGCCCTCCTGCATGAAATAATACCGCTAAGATTATACCTACCGACCGATAGGTTGTCAAGAAAAAGTCATTCTCATCCGTAGAAGCATCGCTATAACCAGTCGTTCTCAGTGCTCCTCACATTTATCAGCTTTTTTATTGTCAAATGGACGTGAAGATCTGCATGTGGTATTATAAGTTTATGTAGGATAATCATCGGCAGGAAGGAACGGGCCTATTATGAACTTAAAAGAAATACTTGCACAAATGTGCCTCAGCGAACAGGCTGAGGCAACGCCGTTCAAAAGCGCGGAGGACGGCACGGATTACGCCGTATGGAAAATAAACGACGGCAATACCGCATACGTTCTGAAAAAGGCAAGCGAGCAAGAACTGTCTGTTTACAATACTTTTTTGGCGTCCGCCGAGCGCGCTGTTCCGCACCTTTACAAAAGCCTTAACTATTGCGGCGAACTGTTTTTACTTATGGAATACATAGAAGGGCACGACCTGCGGAAGTGCGACCGCGAATCGCTGACTGCGGTTCTTGACGCCTTGATTTATTTACAGAATATGTATTGGGAAAGACGTGAATGTCAGGCTGTCGATCTCACTTTTGAGGCAAGTCTGCCGAGGCAGCAAAACCGAGGCAAGTATTTGAATGATGCGGATTTAGAGCATGCCTATGCAGAGTATCTGAGGCTGTATTCAAGCGTCCCTCGGACGCTATGCCATGACGATCTTTTGCCGTTTAATGTACTGTGTGCAAACGGTCATGCAACTATAATCGATTGGGAATATGCCGCAATACTGCCCTATCCAACATCACTTGCCCGCCTTACCGCCCACGGCGAAGAAGACGAATCGGCCTTTTTCTATATGACGCAGGCAGACAAAGACTATGCCATAGAATATTACTTTGAGCATTTGTTAAAAGAAAATGGCATCGATTACAATGATTACCGCAGGACGCTGGATTATTTTCTGCTCTATGAGTATTGCGAATGGATTATGCTTGGCGTGAAGTACAACGAGACAGACTCCGAACGGTTTCAAAAGTACTACGCAAAAGCAAAGGAGCATATCAAATCGCTGGCATAGAAGCTAAATCCATGTGCGGTATCCAAGTATAAAGGCCGAACGGTTATTGGCTGCTAATAATTCAAGCTTAATACTGAACAAAAGGCCGCTTATCGCATTGATAACGGCCTTTTATTGTTATTATGATTTTATGCGTATATTGGTTTTAGTCCTTGAGCTGCTTACGGTATGCTTCAAGCTCGGACGGGGAGCAATATACGAAGTGCTCCGGCTCAACCTCCACCATCGAGGGCTTCTCAACGGAATAATCATGGTCCCTCTCAGGATCGTAATCCACGCGCTTGCGCGTGCGCTCCGTAATGGGATTGGGTTCGGGTATTGCGGAAAGCAAAGCCTTTGTATACGGATGCAGCGGGTTCTTATACAGATCGTCGCCATTTGCAACCTCAACCAGATGGCCATAGTACATAACGCCGATACGGTCGGAGAAATACTTGACAACGGAAAGGTTATGGGCTATGAAAAGTATGCTGAGACCCATCTCGTCCTTCAAATCGTTCAGCAGATTTATAACCTGCGCCTGCACGGAAACGTCCAGCGCGGAAACAGGCTCGTCTGCAATTACAAGCTTGGGTTTGGTGATTATCGCGCGGGCTATGCCTATGCGCTGGCGCTGACCACCCGAAAATTCGTGCGGATAGCGGGTGGCGTGTTCTTCCACAAGGCCAACCTTTTCCAGCATCTCAACCACCTGACGGTGAATTTCATCGCGATCCTTCTGTCCGCGCACCTTAAGACCTTCGCCCACGATTTCCTCTATGGTCATCTTTGGGTTAAGTGATTCTATGGGGTCCTGGAATATCATGGAGATATTCGATGTAAGATAGCTCCGCAAATCTTTTGTCATCTTGCCGGAGATATCCCTGCCGTCAAACAGAACCTCGCCGCCCGTGGGATCATACAGACGGATTATGGTGCGGCCCGTTGTGGTTTTTCCGCAGCCGGATTCGCCCACCAGGCCAAAGGTTTCCGCCCTGCGCACGGCAAAGCTTACGTCGTCAACAGCCTTGACAACCATTTTGTTTTTGCCGTGACCGGAGCTGAAGTGCTGACAGAGGTTTTTTACTTCAAGAATATATTCGTTTTCAGCCATTTTGCACTCCACTCCCTTTCATTCTTTCTATTCTGGCCCTAAGCACTTCGGGCATCTCTATGCCGTTTGCCTTGGCCTTGGGATGCAGCAGCCATGTTGCCGCAGCATGTGTATCGCTTATTCTGAACATAGGCGGCTCCTGCTCATAATCGATTCGCATGGCGAACTGATTTCTGGCGGCAAAAGCATCGCCCTTGGGCGGGAATATCATGTTTGGCGGCGTACCTGGAATCGCCAAAAGGCGTTCCTTGGTATGAAGATCCGGCATGGAGCTGAGCAGCGCCCATGTGTACGGATGGGCAGGTTCGAAGAATATCTCCTCGCTGGTGCCCGTTTCCACTATCTTGCCCGCATACATAACGTTCACGCGGTCCGCCATATTTGCCACAACGCCCAAATCGTGAGTTATGAATATAACGGACAGGTTGCGCTCCTTCTTGATATTGTTAATAAGCTCCAGTATCTTTGCCTGAACCGTAACGTCCAGCGCGGTGGTGGGCTCGTCACAAATCAGTATTTCCGGATTGCCGGCAAGCGCAATAGCTATAACTATACGCTGGCGCATACCGCCGGAGAACTGGAACGGATACTGCTCAAAGCGGCGCTCCGCATCGGGAATACCAACGGCTTTCATAAGCTCAAGCGCCTTTGCGCGGGCGTCGTGCTTGTTCATCTTGTCATTAAGCCGCAGCACCTCCGTTATCTGGTGGCCTATTTTCATTATGGGGTTCAATGCGGACAGCGGATCCTGAAATATGAGGCCTATCCTCTTGCCGCGGATGCGGTGGAATTCATCCTCATGCACCTTTGTAAGGTCCATTCCGTCATAAAGAATCTCGCCGGATTCTATTATGGCGTTATTCGCCAATATACCCATAATGGCCTTGATGCTGACGGACTTGCCCGAACCGGACTCGCCGACTATCGCCAGCGTTTCGCCCCTGTGAAGGTTGAAATCTATGCCGCGCACAGCCTGCACCAATCCGCCGTAAGCGCGGAAGTTGATGCGAAGGTCCTTCACGCTGAGAATTACTTCTTTGTTCATATATTCATTACCCATAGCTTTATTCCTCTCCGCGTTTTGTCGGGTCAAGGGCGTCCCTAAGACCATTGGCGAACAGGTTGAATGCAACCATCAGCAGCGAAATCAATACGGCCGGGAATATGACCTGATACGGATACTGCAGCAGCACGCTCTGTCCGTTGGAAAGCAGAATGCCTATGGAAGGCTCCGGAGGCGCTATGCCAAGGCCGATATAGGCCAGGAACGCTTCCGAGAAAATGGCGCCGGGAACGGCGATCATGGCACGAATGATCAGGGGGCCTACGCAGTTGGGCAGAATGTGGCGGAATATAAGCGTCTTGTCCGGCACGCCCATTGTGCGGGCAGCCAGCACGTATTCACGGCCCTTGAAGCGATAGAACTGGGCGCGGATAAGGCGAGATGTGCCTATCCAGCCCGTTACCGTCATTGCAAGTATTATGGAGAACATACCTGCGCCGAACACCAACATGAACAGAATGGTAACAACCACGTACGGCATGCCGTCCAAAACCTCTGCCAAATGCGTAAGGAATATATCTATCTTGCCTCCGCAATAGCCGGATATAGCGCCGTATACAACGCCTATCACAAGGTTTACCGCAACGGATACCGCGGCGATTATAAGCGATATGCGCGCGCCGCGGAAAAGCCTTGTAAGCAAGTCGCGTCCCAAATAGTCCGTGCCGAGCCAATGATATTCGCCGTCTGCCACACCGCTGTACTTATAATAGTCAACCTTTACGTCGCACATGGTAACGTTCTTAACGTCATGCTCGTTAAAAATCTCGATAATGCAGCCTTCAGGATATCTGTCGGTATCGTCAAGCTTATCCTTGCGGCGGTCTGTAAGCACGCGGGAACCATCGAATATGCCAAGCTTTTCAAGCCCGGGTATTTTTGGGGGCAGATTTTGCTGCGCAACATTCTGCTCAGTATAGGAATACCCTGTGATATTAGGCACTATTATGGCCATCAACACGATCAACAGTATTATTGCGCCGGAGATCATGGATACTCTGTTCTTGCTGAGCCTTATCATTGCATCCTTGAAGAAGCCGACGGGTTTAGTTTTAAACTTTTCGTCCTTTATATCTTCCTGATGCAGGGGTTCAAAATCGGCATCAGGCAAATTTTTAATATCGTCCGGCAGATTATTTCTATCATAAATCATGCTTTCTTACCTCCCACGCGCACACGGGGATCGATCAGGCCGTAGGACAGATCCACCAGCAATATGGTGACCAATGACGTCACCGAATAGAATATCAGGCATGCAACGGTAAGGAAATGGTCGCCGGCCATGATGGACTTTACCGTCAAGCCGCCCTGCCCGGGTATTGCGAAGATGTTTTCTATAACAAGAGAACCACCCATTATGCCCGTTATCATTGCGATAAGGGTATTGGAAATGGGAATAAGCGAATTACGGAAGGCATGGCGCACTATGGATTGAACCTTGGTCAGGCCCTTGGTGCGCGCAAGCAGCAGATATTCCGAAGAAATATTTTCTATCAGTTCACCGCGCAGATACCTTGCTATTGTAGCTATAGGGCTGAGAGCCAGCGCAATGATGGGCAGCACCAAAGAGTGGAGCTGCTGCGCAAGCGTGGCGGCGTTCGTGTCGTAAAGCGTCGGGAACCATTCCAGCTTAAATGCTAAGAAATACTGAAGGGCCGATGCAAAAACAAACGACGGTACTGATATGAATATTACCACGAAGAATGATATCACGTGGTCCACCCATGTGTTGCGCTTAAGCGCGGCTACCGTTCCGGCAATAAGCCCCAACGGTATTGATATGAAAAGAGACAGGAAATTGACCAAAATCGTGGGCGGAAGTCGGTTGATCAATATGCCGAATACCGGCAGGCCGGGACGAAGCTTTACGGAAACACCGAAATCAAGATCGGTAACTATATCCGAAATAAAATAAAAATACTGAACCGGCAAAGGATCGTTGAGATGGAACTTGTCTTCCAGCTGTTTCTGTATTTCAAGCGGCACCTCCGGATTTTCAAAAAGCGACATCGGCATCAGGCGCACCACGATAAAAGAAAGCGACATGATAAGGAAAAGCGTGATGAGCATTGCAGCGATGCGGGACATAATGTATCTAAACATAGGATTCTCCTAACTGCATGGGACTTCCCCGGATAAAGCCTTCGCTATTATCCGAATCGGGGGCATGCCGCCACATTAGGTAGCATGCCCCCGGAAGATGTGTGTTAAGTTAACGTTTGGCTGTTCAGGCGCTTAGTCGGTGACGATATCGCCGTAAGGTTCGCCCCAACCGAAGCCGGGAATATAGGTGTAAACGGGCAGAACCAGACGGTCGGAATGGAGCTCGTAAACAACATCCTGTACAACGGGGCACTGCACCACATGCTCAAGGTAGATCTCCTCAAGCTTCTGAGTTTCCTGCAGCAGGGTCTCGTAATCGCCGTTCTGGATTTCGCGGCAATATGCGAACTGGGCGTCAAACTCGTCGTTGAAGTAGTTGTTGGGCGCTCCGGAATAGCCGCTGGTGAAGTAGTAGAAGCCTTCGTAAGGATAGGTACGCGCAACGGCACGGGCCCAATCGTTGGGGGAAAGATCCCAACCGTCGTCGCCCTGCTTCTTGTACTCGGTGGTGGAGATGCCGCTGTAGTTCTTTATTTCCACGGTCACGCGGTTGTTAAAGACCTTGGGGAACTCCTCCTGGAGGAACTGAGCGGTCTTGTTCCAGTGTACCTCGCTGGGATCGTAAGCAATGATGATGTTGATAACGGTGTCAGCGGGAACGCCGCACTCTTCATAGGCCTTGTTCAGGTAATCAAGCGCAAGCTCGGGGTTGTAGCCGGTGGTGTGGCCTTCTGCGCTCCAGGAGGCAACCATTTCTTCCACGGCCTTGCCGTACTTGGATTCGCGGTAGACGCGGGCACCCTCGCTGAGTATACCGGCCTGGGCGCTTACGTACCAACCGGCGGGTTCCATATGGCCAAACAGGTTCTTGGCTATGGTCTCGCGGTCGATGGCGTGATAGATAGCCTTGCGGTAGTTGTCGCTGCCGCTGATGGGGTTATTGGGGTTCTTGCAGTTGATGTCCAGATGGAACACAGAGTTGGAGCCGTATTCCACAAGGCGCGGATCGTCGATGTAGGTTTCGAGGGTATCGGAATTGGGCGCGAATATATCCAGCTGCCCCTGCTCCCAAAGCTCAACGCGGGCATTCTGCTCGGGAACTACGCGATACTGTACCTCGTCATAGTTGAAGTAATCAGCCAGCCAATGGTCGGGGTTCTTAACATAGGTCTGCACGGAGTCATAGGTCCAATCAGAGAAGATGTAAGGACCGCAGCCCATGAAGTGGTCAAGGTCGGAACCGTAGGAAGTGGTCAAGCCGTCGGAGCTGAGGCATTCGTTCCACAGGGGTTCGTAGCAGGGTACGTTGTTCCTGTTGAAGAAGTGGTTCATAACCTGAGTAGCGGTGTTTACGTCAACGGTGGTTATCTGAATGGTGTAATCATCGATTTTCTTTATACCGACGTCTTCCCAATCGGTGGGTATGCCGCCTTCGGAATTCTGCATGGAATACTGCTCGGCATTCACGATGGTGATGGCGTTGCTGGCCAGGAAGGTGCTCATACGGGGCATCATCACGGGGTCAAGCTGCTGCTTAAAGGTGAACATAAAGGTGTCCGCATTGATGGGATCGCCATTGTTCCACTTTGCATCCTCACGGATCTTTATCTGCCAGTTGTAATCGTCGATCTGAATGGGCTCTTCAGCGGCGATGTCGCAGATCCAGATGTATCCGTTGCCTTCTTCGTTGGGATACTGACGATACAGATAGCTCATGCAATAGGTGGCAACGTTGCCAACGGGGCTATCGACATTGTCAAGGAAGTTGAGGCTCGAATGGTCGGAGCTGAGCACGGAATAATAGACCTTCTTACCATCAGCCGCGGGCTCTGTTACAGGAGCGTCGGTCGGGGTCGTGGTCTCCGCAGGTGTGCCGGCGTTGGGGTCGTCGGTCTGCACAGGATCCTGCGTGGTGTTGGAGGGAGTGCATGCAGCCAGCAGGCCAATTACGAATATCATGGCCAGAAGCAGTGCAATGGTTTTCTTCATGTCGGTTTTCTCTCCTTTTGTTCTTTTTTATTTTTTGCAGAAGCCCTTAGCGGCTTCAAATTTAAAGTCAAGTTTATTGGATTTTGCCTGCCTTAATTAAAGCATATATAGTAACGAAAGCAGCGCCGATATCGCAATGAGTATTGCTGCACATAGCATATATAAGGATACGTCATCATGATGTTTGCGGCTGTCGCGATATTCAATATAGTCATCTTTCAAGTCGTCTGCCGATTTATGTTCGTTGCGGAAAATCATTTTAAGAAGCTTTACGCCGTAAGAAAGGCTTGTAAACATGTGCATATTTGTCAGCTGATGCGCTATACCGACGAGCAAAAGCGCCATTCCGGCCGAAAATATCGCATTTATTATCCATACGAAAGCCGTTTGTTCCCTTCCCCTGCCGATAACGTAAGAAACCACGGTCCCCAGCACGCAAACAAACGCCAATTTAGGCCACGATTGCTTAAATTTGTTCAACATAGTCTGTTGAGGATAACTCACCGATGTTTCCTCCATCCGGTTTCGTGTATAAGGTTTGGATCCGTCCCTTGGACCCGTTCGGTAATATATTATGTACATTCATACATATATATCAGATAATATGCATAAGGACACTTTAATTATATGATATTTAAGCACATAAACACCGTCTTGTCAATACATTGTTTCTATGTATACAATTCCGTCTTAATTCGTCGATAGGGCTTGCTATACCACTAATATGGTAATAGAATATATAATATGAAGTTTTGCAGCAAAGGAGCTTCCCCATGCGTTTAACAATGAAAGGCGCCACAGCAAAAAATACCCGTTATGCCGATAAGCCAAACGAGGATCTTTTCTTCTTTGACGAGGCATCAGGTTTTGCCATGATACTTGACGGTGTAAGCCGCGACAGAGAAAACGGCATATACCCCAACCCCAGCCCCGCCTGCCGCGCCGACAACGCCTTTGCCGATGCCGCGCAGGCCGTACTTTTGAAAAAAAACGGTGCCGCACCGGCGGACCGACTTAAAGCGGCAGCATATGCCGGGAACATGGCCGTTGCCGCCGCCAACGAAGGCTTCCCCTCCCCATTCCTCCCGGGCACGGTCGGCGTGCTTGCACTTTTTGCCGAACACAAGCTGCATTATGCATATATAGGAGATTCTAACGGCATATTGATTTCAAACGGAACGCTATCGTATTTTACAACACCTCAAACCGCAGAGGTGCATCGCCGCCGCAAGGAGTTTACGTCCGACGAGATACGCGCCGTTATATGCAACAATCCTTCCCACCCCTGCGGCTACGGCGTATGGAACGGCATGCCGTCCGCTGCAGAGTTTCTGCGCGTGGGCGAACTGCCTTTATCCGCAGGCGACAGGGTCCTTTTATGTACTGACGGAATCGACCCGTTCCTCGCATCGCTGTCTGATGCAGCCTTAGCCGCCATGGATGCCGATACTTTAATTTCTCAGGCCATGGCCTACATGATGCCCGAAGGATACATGGACGACCGCACAGCCATTGTTATAAACATATTGGATGTATGAACGAGGTTGGAACCCCGTGTCATCATAATCCATGATTGCAGAATATACCCTTGTATGCAGAAAAACGGCGTGACCGTGAAGGTCGCACCGTTTTTTTGCCCAACCTTAATACTTATGACTGTTAAGCATTAGGCCGGCGTGATTTCTGGCGGAGCGGGTGGGATTCGAACCCACGGAACCTTGCGGTTCAACTGATTTCGAGTTAGAGTTAGGCTTTGGAACTTTAGCGGAAATAGCGGAACTTAGCGGACAATGGAGGACACCGAAAAAGTGACAATATCAATGCTTTTCGGGTGTCAAACGCTCAAAAGCCTTGATATAAAAGGGCTTCGAATGAATCCCTTGTTTTGCTCGATTCAGGGGAGGAAACGAGTTCTGAACGGGATTTTGGGGAGAACAAGGGGAGAACAGACCCCTATAATGCAGATAACACCTACTTGGTACCGGATACTGAAAAAGGCGGTTATCAGCATGACTGAAACGGAGAAAAAATTTGATGCTATTCGCAGAGCCTATCCTGAAACAATCTCCAAAGAGCAGTTGTATCAGATAGCTCACATAAGCAAAGCAACAGCTCTTCATCTTCTGCAAAACGGATTGATTCCTTGCAAAGACACTGGCAAAAAAACTCGCCGGTACACAATCCGTACCGACGATGTAATAACATATTTGATTGATCGAGAAATACGACCTGAGAAATATGGCGCACCGGATCATTGGTATCGAGACCGCTCTGGCTATCGGAAATCACGAAATACATTCAGATATGAGTTGAGCAGTCTGTCGGAGATTGAAAAGAAGCTCTTTGAAGAATACGTCCAAACAGAACTTGCGTCTTATGGTGATTTGCTGTCTGTTGAGGAAACGATGGAAATAACCGGTTACAGCAGCACAGCAATTTACCGTTGGTGCAATGCCAAGAAACTTGTCGGTTTCAAGATTTCAGGAAAGTTTATTATTCCTAAAATCGGTCTTGCGGAGTTTCTTATATCGCCGTACTCTTGCGGCATACAAAGAAAATCTTGGCGGCACCTACTGTTCGTTGCGACCTTCTTGAAGGAGTTAAATAAGCTGGATAAGCAACTTCCTTGAGTAACTTTCGGATTGGTATCATGCAGCGTTCCGTGCTGCTTGGTATAATTTGATCTATATGATTGACCGTTTTCTCATTACAGCTTTGACATCACACGGAAGACCTGGAAGCATCTCATTTTGATTAACGGGTTCATTGAAATGCTTTGAGATAAAACGCGAATACAATCGAGCAGAGCAATAATCAGTCGAAAATAGCGTTCAAAATCTATATTCGGTATTTTTTATTCCGATTTTTGAATTGAGGTTGACTTTTCGGCGAGTTTGTGCCATACTAATATTGTTCCATTGTATGCGTACCATTACAATGCGGAAAGGAGGACGCACTATGGTCAATACCACAGTCAGAATTGAGAGTATTGAGATTAAAAATTTCAAGAATGTCGGTTACGGACATCTTGACTTTGAAGATTCAAAAAAAGGCAGCAAGGCAAGCATCCTCGGATTATATGGGCAAAACGGCTCCGGCAAGACAGCTCTGATTGATGCTTTGGAGCTGCTCCGTCTTGCGCTTTCGGGCAAAGCAATTTCGGCTTATTTTGCCGACTATATCAACGTTGACAGCGAATATGCAACACTCAAATACGGCTTTAAGGTCAGCAATCAGAAAACAGACTGCATTTATTCCGTTTTCTACGAGGTAAGCCTTCGCCGGGACATTGATAATACCGAGCATAACACAGAGCAGCCATCGGTTGACGAGCACTATAAAGCCGTATTGTTTAATGAGGTGCTTTCCTACTCCTATGAATGCGGGGATAAAAAGGTTCGCCTTTCTCCTGTTATCGACACAAGGACAGCTGAGGATGTTGTTTTTGTCCCGGCTACCAAGTATTGTTCGATTGTCGGCAAAGACAAGGAGAGTTTAACCGCTCTCTTAGTAGCAAAGCAGCTTGCATCGGTAACATCACGTTCCTTTATCTTCTCAAGGGAACTGTTGAATGCGACTCGGAAAAGCTGCAAGGACGACTGCCATCTTTCCCTTATAGAAAGCCTTGTGTTCTTCGGGAATTTCCAGCTGTTCGTTATTAACACGACCAATTCCGGTCTGATCAGCATGAATGCGCTTCCGCTTGTATTTAACTATGCCGAGAACGGAAAAGCATCTATCGGCAATATCCTGTTCAAGCTGAATGAGCCGTCTTTAATCCCCGAGGATGCACTGAATGTTGTCCACAAAGTCATTGACTGCATGAATGTGGTTCTGAAACAGCTTGTCCCCGGCTTGACAATCAGCGTAAAGGATATGGGTTCTCAGCTTTTCTCAAACGGTGCTCCCGGCTACCGCATTCAGCTCATGTCCAACAAAAACAGCAAAGAAATTCCGCTCCAGTACGAATCTGAGGGTATCAAAAAGCTGATTTCCATCTTGCAGCTGTTGATTGTGATATACAACAAGCCATCCATGACTGTTGCGATTGACGAGCTGGATTCCGGTGTGTTTGAATATCTGCTTGGCGAGGTCCTGCGCATCATCGCGGAAAAAGGAAAAGGACAGCTTATTTTCACTTCCCACAATCTTCGACCGTTGGAAACGCTCGATAAGTCCTTTATTGCGTTTACAACAACCAATCCGCAGAACCGTTATATCCGTATGAGTAATGTAAAAACAACCAATAACCTTCGTGACTTCTATTACCGTGACATCGTACTCGGAGAACAGAGTGAGCCTGTGTACGAGCCGACAAACAACAGTGAAATTGCGATGGCGTTCAGAGAGGCAGGAAATCCGGATGCCACGTAAAAAGATTGTTTTTGTTATTGTTGAAGGACATTCCGATGAAGAAGCGCTCGGTGTCCTCTTAAATCGTATCTACGCCAGAGAAGAGGTTCATGTTGAAATCATGCACTGCGACATAACAACCGAGCTGAATGTAAACTCAAGTAATGTCATCGCAAAAATCGGGGATGTTGTCAAGAAATATGCGGAGCGAAAATTTAGGCCCGGAGATTTCAGCAGAATCATTCACATAACAGATACGGACGGAGCCTTTATCCCTGATGAGGCTGTCGTGGAAGATGCTGCGGCGGTTAAGCCCCTCTACTCTGCAACTGAAATACGGACGCAGAGGAAAAGCGGGATTGAAAATCGCAATCAGAGAAAGCGGGAATGTTTGAATCGACTGTCCTCTGCGTCTCGGATTTGGGGCGTTCCTTATCAGATTTACTATATGTCCTGTAATCTGGATCACGCGCTTTACGGAAAGCTGAACAGCACCGACGATGAAAAAGAGGCGGACGCTTTTGCGTTTGCCAAAAAGTACAGAGACGATATTCCCGGGTTCATGAAGCTCATCAGCGAATCGGACTTTTCGGTTGCCGGAAACTATCCGCAGTCATGGCAATATATCCGCGAAGGACTGCATTCACTTGAACGTCACACCAATTTCGGGCTATGCTTTCAGGAAGAAGCGGTAGATCCGGAAAGCAAACCCGGCTCAGAAAATTAAGATCATAATTTCATACAGCACAGCCCCGTTATTGCACTGCGCAAAGCAGAACAATGACGGGGCTTATTTTTTTGCAAGAACGGAGGTCAAAGCAATGAAAATAGAAGATTCTGCGAAGGCATTCGGTGCCTTGATGCAGGAAACACCGTATTCCCATTTCGACAGCGGCTCCGAGGGCATCACGCCGGAATGCCGCACCTGCCGTTTCCATCGTCCGCACTGGAAATATCAGTCCTGTTCTTTCGAGGAATGCCCGTATTCCTCCGAAAAGCTCTCAACCCGACGCTCTGAACGAAAAGCTGCAAAGGAGAGTTGAACACAATGGCAGTCTATCGCGTAAACAAGAATCGTGGCTATACGGTCATGGCAAACTTCCACCTTCGAGACAAGAGCCTGTCACTCAAGGCAGTCGGTCTTCTCTCAAAGATGCTCTCGTTCAATGATGGCTGGAAGTTCTCAACCAAGGGACTTTCTGCAATCTGCAAGGAAGGTCCGGATGCCATTCTCTCCGCGCTCCGTGAGCTTGAAAAGCACG
>OJKI01000075.1_pt1 | contig 50427 bp, 42 predicted proteins | sample 1596431 | NCBI WGS metagenome assembly OJKI01 (sample SAMEA4350165, study PRJEB24818) | metagenome | biome: human; feature: gut; material: faeces | place: Denmark | collected 2013-09 | reverse complement strand
GGGTTTGAGTTATTGACAAAGCCCGTTACCTTCAGCCGCGCAAAGCCCTCCATCTCTTCCTTGAGCTTGATTATCTTCTCCGGGCTTTCGGACATCGGGCGGAACACGTTTACAATATCGTAAACCTCAAGCTGCCCGTCCTCGAGTGCGGCAAAATCGGCGTGATACCTGCCGAGCGACATTGCTCCGGCCGCATCTCCGCCGACATCGAACACGCACAGATCCCAGTCGCCTGCAAAAGCCGACGCGACGGCGGCCGACATATTGCTCGGCCTTACGCCCTGACCTGCGAAGGTCGGGGAAACGAGATTAACGTTATTCTCCTTGAGCACATCAACTCGGTCGCTCATGCGGAAATAGTCATTTACCTTGTCAAGGTCTATAACCAGCGTATTGAGTCCCTTTGCCGCGGAGTTCACGGCGAGGTTTATCGCGATCTCCGTTTTGCCCGAGCCGTAATTGCCGATGAGGACGATGAAATGCTTCATCACTTGGCTCCCTTGGCGTTTGCCTTTGCGATGAACTTTTCGTTGTTGATTATAAAGCGCTCGTGGCGGCCTGCTCCGATCTGGCCGCATTCGTCAAACGCCTTGACCTCGAAGACCAGTCTGCGGCGGTCGATCTCGATAAGCTCGCTCTCGGCCCAGACCTTCATGCCCAGAGGCGTTGCAGCGTCATGGCTTATCTCAAGCTTTGTGCCAACGGTGCCTTCGCCCTCGCCAAGATACGGCGCGACTGACATCTGCGCGGCCTGCTCCATGAGGCCTACCATGCACGGAGTTGCAAAAACGTCCAGCGAGCCGCTTCCCACGAATTTTGCGGTGTTGCTGCCGTCAACAACCGTTTCGACCTTACCTTTTATTCCGATTTCCATAAAATTTTCTCCTTAGTTTAATATTTGATGGAAACAATTTAGCACACAAAGCCTGAGTTTACAAGCAAAAAATAATGACTCCCGAAGCATCATAGCCTCGGGAGCCGGATCACGGGGGGACGCGATCCTTAATATCGTTAACAATATATCATATCGTTTCGTATATTGCAACACTTTTTTTAATTTGTATAAACTTTATTTGCATTTGAGTAAAAAGTGCAGTTATCCTGCCGTGCGTAAGCCTTCACCGGTTAGTCTTAGGATCATCCGTCAGGCTGAGTATGTAGTCCACCGACACATTGTAAAACCGGGATAAACGAATAAGTGTTTCGCTCGGAACATCTCTCTGCCCGAGCTCATAGTTGCTGTACACCTGCTGAGAACAGTTGAGATACTCTGCAACCTCGCGTTGTTTTAGGTCTCTGTCCTCGCGCAGATCCCGAATTCGAGTGTACATAACACCACCTCCATCGGGCAAGAATATTATGTCGAGTTTTGCTGTATTGACTTTTACCGCAAATTGCAGTAAATTTAATTTGTCCACACAAAATACAACACATATTCCCAGGACAAAGAAAAAGCTCCTGCTCGACTGAGCAGGAGCTTTTTCAACTTATCAAAAATATAAAAAGAAATTACTTCTTGATGTTCTCTTTGATGACTTCACCGAGGATGGTCATGCCCTGAACGATCTTCTCTTCGGGCATACAGGAGTAGTTCAGGCGGATGCAGTTATTGTGGCCTGCATCGGGGAAGAAGCCGTCGCCGGGAACGTAAGCGACGTTGCGTGCCAGGCACTGCTTTGCCATCTCGTTGGTGTTGATGTACTCAGGCAGCTCGACCCAAGTGAACAGGCCGCCGTTGGGGTGAGTGAACTTTGCCTCGGGCGGGAATTCCTTTTCCATGGTCTCGATCATAACGTCGCGGCGCTTGCGGTAGCACTCCTTGATAGCTGCAACGTGCTCGTCAAGGTCATACATGTCGATGAACTTGGAGACAACGAGCTGAGCCTCGGTGGAGGACTGCAGGGATGCAGCCTGAGCGAGGAAGTTGTACTTCTGAAGGATCTCGCCGTCGGCGCAAACCCAACCGAGACGGTAGCCGGGAGCGAGGATCTTGGAGAAGGTGCCGAGGAATACTACGAGGCCCTTGGTGTCCATGCTCTTGAGTGCGGGCAGGTACTCGCCTTCAAAGCGGAGCTCGCCGTAGGGGTTATCCTCAACAACGGGAATTTCGTACTTATTTACGATCTCCATGAACTGCTTACGGCGCTCGAGAGGCCATGTACGGCCGGAGGGGTTCTGGAAGTCGGGGATGACGTAGATCATCTTGACGTTCTCGGTGGTGGCAAGAACCTTTTCAAGCTCTTCCATGATCATGCCATCGCCGTCGGTGGGGATAGCGACGAAGTTGGGCTCACATGCCTTGAATGCGTTGAGTGCGCCGAGGTAGGACGGGCTCTCGATGATGATGACGTCGCCCTTGTCGCAGAAAACGCGAGCCGAGTAATCCAGACCCTGCTGAGAGCCGGAGGTTACAAGGATGTTGTCTGCGCTGGTCTTGATGTTGAGCTTTGCTTCCATGCGGTCAGCGATCTGCTGACGGAAGTGCTCAAAGCCGTTGGTGCTGGAATACTGAAGAGCAACTCTGCCCTGCTCTTCAAGAACAGCATCGGTAGCGGCCTTGATCTTGTCTACCGGGAAAAGCTCCGGTGCGGGCATGCCGCCTGCGAAAGAGAGGACCTCGGGTTTATTAGCCAGTGCGAGGAGCTCACGGATTGCCGAACCCTTGAGAAGATTCATTCTGCTTGAAAACTTGATCATTTGTGATTATTCCTCCTATTGATATTGTAAGGCATTTTACCATGCTATTTAATCATAATTCGGAGCATTTGTAAACACAATATTCTCAACTCGCTCGTTAAATTCATGATAATTGCACAGATTTATGTTCTGTTATACTCTTTTCATGCCTTCTATCGCCTGTTATTGCACAAATATTCATGCATTGCATTCCCATTTGGAATATCGGCATAGAGCTTGCGTTTAGTTTTAATTTTGACACTGTATTGCTAAAAACGCCTGCAAATGATATAGTTACACTTTGTAGATCACTACTATAACAAATATTTATTTGCTGCGGCAGCCAGCCGCGGGAAAGGACGGAAAAATGAAAAATAGCGAAAAGACTATGGACAAGATCGTTGCCCTGTGCAAAAACCGCGGCTATGTGTATCCCGGAAGCGAGATATACGGCGGCCTTGCAAACTCCTGGGACTACGGCCCTCTCGGCGTTGAGTTCAAAAACAACGTCAAAAAAGCATGGCTTAAAAAGTTCGTGCAGGAAAGCCCCTACAACGTCGGCCTCGACGCTGCGATCATCATGAATCCGCAGACCTGGATCACCACCGGCCACGTTTCAAGCTTCTCTGACCCTCTGCTCGACTGCCGCTCCTGCAAAGCACGCCACCGCGCCGACAAGCTCATCGGCGAAGAGCACCACGAGGTAAACGTTGACGCGATGACTTTCGACGAGATGGACGAGTTCATAGCCTCGCACGAGGATATTATCTGCCCCGTCTGCGGAAAGCATGATTTCACCCCAATCCGCAAGTTCAACCTCATGTTCAAGACCGCCATCGGCGTTACCGAGGACTCCAGCTCCACCTGCTATCTGCGTCCCGAGACCGCTCAGGGCATTTTCGTTAACTTTGCAAACATCCAGCGCACCACGCGCAAAAAGCTGCCCTTCGGCGTATGCCAGGTCGGCAAGGCCTTCCGCAATGAGATCACCCCGGGCAACTTCATCTTCCGCATCCGCGAGTTTGAGCAAATGGAATGCGAGTTCTTCTGCAAACCCGGCACCGACCTTGAGTGGTTCGCTTACTGGAAAGACTTCTGCAAAAACTGGCTGCTGTCGCTCGGCATAAGCGAGGAAAACCTGCGTCTGCGCGATCATGAGCCGGCTGAGCTTGCATTCTACTCCCGCGCCACCACCGACATCGAATACGCCTTTCCGTTCACCGACTGGGGCGAGCTGTGGGGCATTGCAGACCGAACCGATTACGACCTCGGCCGTCATCAGGAGGCTTCCGGCAAGGATCTTACCTATTTCGATCAGGACACCAACGAGCACTACATCCCCTACGTCATCGAGCCGTCCCTCGGCTGCGACCGCGTTGCGCTTGCATTTCTGTGCGAGGCATACGACGAGGAGGTCGTAGGCAAGGATAAGAAGGGCAACGACGATATTCGCACCGTTCTGCATCTGCACCCGGCACTGGCTCCGTACAAGTGCGCGATCCTGCCGCTGAGCAAGAAGGAGATACTCACCGGACCGGCAATGGAGCTTTACAACGAGCTGAGCAAGGATTTCATGGTCGATTACGACGAGACCGGCTCCATCGGCAAGCGCTATCGCCGCGAGGACGAGATCGGAACGCCTTACTGCATCACCTTTGACTTCAACACCGTCGGCACCGAGACCGACGAGGCCGATCACTGCGTCACCATCCGCGAGCGCGACAGCATGCAGCAGGTCCGTATCCCCATCAGCGAAGTTAAAGACTACATTGCCGAAAGGATCAAGTTCTGAGGCTCAAGTCATGACCGGCACTAAAGAAAGAAGCTTCCTGTTCGGCACAGACGCAGCGGCCTGTGCCGGACCCGGCAAGCGCTTCGGTTTTTATCTGTGGAATTTCGGCATTCTGCTCCTGTCGGCAGCCGGGCTGTGCTTTCTGTCGCTGCTTCTCGGGATCGGAACGGGAGGACGTGTGCTGCTGATCGATTATCTTCGGCATCCATTGATATTCTTTTTGAATTTCCTGCCGATCTTGCTGTTCGAGCTTTTGATGTTCTGTCTTATAAACCGCACATGGGCCGCATTTTTGACGACCGCTGCCGTGTTTATCACAGCCTCTGTGGGAAACTATTTCAAGCTCATGTTTCGCGATGATCCGTTCATGTTTTCGGACATATCTGCTATACACACAGCGCTGGGAGTTTCCTCGGGATACAACATTACGCTCACAAGGCGCATAGCGATTTGCCTTGCATGCATCGTGATCGGAACGCTGTTTATGTACTTTTTCGTTCGCGGACATGCAAAAGGCTCTTTCCGCATCGCCGCCGCAATAGTCATTGCAGCATCCGTATGGCCGCTGTGGACATTCGTTTACTCAAGCGCGGATATATACAATGTAAAGACCGAGAACTTTGACCATGTGAGCCGCTGGGAAGCCACCGACGTTTTCACCTCAAAGGGCTTTGTGTACCCGTTTATACACAGCATATCTGCCGCGATAGACACTCCGCCCGACGGATATGACGAAAATCTTGCGGAAAACGAGCTTTCTGCATATTCCGATTCGGACATTCCCGAAAGCAAGAAAGTCAATATACTTACCATTCAGCTTGAAGCCTTTGCGGATCTTACGACCGTTGGAATGCAGGGCATTGACGGCATCTATGCCGATTATCACAAGCTTGAGGCCGAGAGCTACACCGGAAACCTCATAACAAATGTTTTCGGCGGAGGAACTATAAACACCGAGCGCTGCTTTCTTACAGGATATACTCAGCTTAAAGATTACCGCCGCAATGTAAACTCTTACGTATGGTATCTGCGCGAGCAGGGCTACACTGCAAACGGAAGCCATCCGTGCCTGCGCACCTTCTATAATCGCTACAATGTCAACCGTTATCTCGGCTTTGAGGATTATCTGTTCACCGAAGGATATTACGAGAAATACGGCTATCCTGTCACTTATGACGAGGAATTTTTCCCGGATATGCTGAAGTTTTTCAAAGATGACGTTGCCGACGGCAAAAACGTGTTTTCATTTAATGTAACCTATCAGGGGCACGGCCCGTACAGCACCGACAGGCTCGACTGGGGCGATCCGGTTTGGGACGGCGACGTTTCCGAGTACAGCTACTATGCCATAAACAACTATCTCGGCTCTGTAAAAGACACTATCGAAAGGCTGTGCGAGCTCAAAGCCGAGCTTGAAGCTATGGATGAACCGGTCGTTTTGGTAGTCTACGGTGATCACAAGCCATGGCTGGGCGATAACAGCGTAACATACGATGAGCTTGGCATAAATCTTGACCGCTCGACGACCGAGGGATTTAAGAACTATTATTCGACTCGTTACCTCATCTGGGCAAACGATGCCGCCAAAGAAGCCTGCGATAACGATTTCACCGGCTCCGGACCGGATATCAGTCCGTGTTATCTCATGAATGTGCTGTTTTCTCAGCTCGGCTGGGACGGTACCGCTTACATGAAATTCATGAACGATGCGCAGAGCGCTCTTCCGGTCATAAACACTTCAGGCTTCTACCTTGTTGACGGCGAGGTCACCGACTCCATAAGCGGCAGTCTTCTCGATCAGAAGCAGACGATCGACGCGGTGCAGTATTACATGCGACGGAATTTTAAGTTTTCGGAGGCAGAATCATGACAGCAGGACAGAGCTTTGTAAAAGCCATCAAACCCTTCGGCTGCGTACTATTCCTCATTCTGTTCGCCGTATTCATGGTGTTCTGCTTCACGAGCAAAGCTCCGCTGGGCGATAAATATACCTGTCCGCAGACAACGGAATATTACTCCGAGCACCTCGACGAGTTTGAGCAGGAGCTTAAAACAAATCTTCTTCCGCTTGTTGACGGCATTGAGGACTGCCGCCGGAACGGAGACAAAATAACGATCGTCATCGCTCCCGAGAGCTTCGACGCATCGTCGCAGATAATCTATCACTATTATGGCAAAACTTTATTTGACATACAAAAATCAGAGAAATGAGTGATCAAAATGAAAGACGGATTTATTAAAGTTGCTGCCGCATCTCCGATGATCAAGGTCGCCGACGCCGATTATAACGCCGGTAAGGTTATCGAGTGCATGAAAAAAGCGGCCGACAAGGGCGTAAAGGTTCTCGTTTTTCCCGAGCTTACGCTGACCGGCTGCTCCTGCTATGACCTTGTAGGTCACAGCGTCATTCTCCGCGGCGCAGAAAGAGCGCTTGAAAGAGTCATCGAGGCCAGCGCCGGAAACGACATGCTCGTTATCGTCGGTCTGCCCTATGCTCCGCGCGGCGGCGCGCTGTACAGCGTTGCGGCCGTCATCTCCGACGGCGAGCTTCTCGGCCTTGTTCCCCGCTCCGAAACCGACGGCACCCTGTTTGCCGCGGCCGATGACGAGGGCGGAGAGGAGACCGTTTGCGGCAAGTTCGACGCGTTCTTTGATACCGAGCTGCTGTTTACAAGCGATGTGCTGCCCGGCCTTTCAGTCGCGGTAGAGCTGGGTGCCGACGCGGACGCCATAGACGCTCCGGCTGCGCGCCACGCTCTGGCCGGTGCAACCGTTATCGCCTCACTCGCATCCTTCCCGGCCACCGTCACCTCTACCATCGAGGCTACCGAGTCTGTCAAGTACCGCTCCAAGCACCTCAAATGCGGCATTATTCTCGCCGCGCCCGGCAAGGGCGAGAGCACGACCGACAACGTATACTCCGGGCTGTGCATGGTCGCCGAAAACGGCGAGGTGCTTGCCTCCGACGAGTGCGAGGACTGCTTCGTGGTTTCCGAGATCGACGTTGAGTATCTTGAAAACCTCCGCCGCAAGAGCGGCAAATACGGCAGAAGCCAGTATAAATACAGCCACTCCGAGCTTTACTGGGGCGAAGAGGTCTGCGAAACCGCGCTTACGCGCACATATCGCAAGCTGCCGCATCTGCCCGAATTTGAAAAGGACATGGGCAACTACTGCCGCCGCATGATCGACATTCAGGTGTCCGGCCTTGTAAAGCGCATGACCTACGCCGGTCTTGACCACTGCGTGGTCGGCATCTCCGGCGGCGTTGACTCGACCCTGACCGTTATGGTCTGCGCCGAAGCCGTCAAGCGCATGGGCCTGCCCTCGACAAACGTCGTTGCCTGCACCCTGCCCTGCTTCGGAACTTCGTCACGCACAAAGTCCAACGCCATCATCGTTGCCGAGCAGGTCGGCGCGGAGGTTCGCGTGATCGACATCGGCGAGAGCGTTTACAAGCACTTTGACGATATCGGACATGCGCACGACGACTACTCCATCGCATTTGAGAACGCTCAGGCGCGCGAGCGCACGCAGGTGCTCATGGATATCGCCAACAAGGTCAACGGCCTTGACGTCGGCACCGAGGACCTCAGCGAGTTCGTTGACGGCTGGTGCACCTACAACGGCGACCACACCAGCATGTACGACGTGAATATGGGTCTGACCAAGACTCAGGTTCGCGCAGGCGTTCGCTACATCGCCCAGCACACCGAGGACAAGGTGCTTGCCGATGCGCTGTGGGACGTTCTTGACTGCCCCGTAACGCCCGAGCTGCTGCCGATCCACGACGATCAGATCGAGCAGAAGAGCGAGGAAAATGTCGGCTCCTACAGCCTGCAGGACTTCTTCACCCACAAGATGATGATCTGCGGCTTCTCCCCGGCAAAGACCATGCGCCTTGCAAAGGCCGCCTACGGCGACGAGTTCACCGATGAGGAGTTGACCAAGTGGCTCCGCAGCTACTGCAAGCGCTACTTCAGTCAGCAGTTTAAGCGCAGCTGCCTGATGGACGGCCCAAGCGTCGAGGCATTCTCCGTCTCGCCCAGAACCGGCTTCCTCATCCCCTCGGATGCCGAAAACAGCCTGTTCATGGCCTCGCTCGACACCGTTGCAAAAGAGTAATATGAACTTTTTAAGCCCCCACGTTAAGCCGAATGGCATAACGTGGGGGCTTTTTCGTTTTCTTGACAAATTTCCGGATTTAAGCTATCATCGAGTCATGACAGATATAATAATATGTCGCAAATTTTAGCAGGAGTTGAACGCAATGAACAGCTCAAAGCGAAAAATCATCACAGGCGGCATTGTCGCCGTACTCGGCATTGCACTGCTGGCATATGTGGTTCATGTGTTGACTGCGGCGCTTGATTCCAAGCCCGGCGACGTTTCAAAGGCTCAATTTGTCGTTCAGCTCGGCGCGGACGAGAAGCTTGCAAACGCAGCAGCGGACAGAACGCTTACGCTCGACTTCGGCGAGCCGTTTACGCACGCGCCGACGGGCCGCACGCTGCCGCAGCTCGTCACCGTGACCGATGTGTACACCCTTAAAAACACCGGAAGCAAGGAGCTGAGCCGCCGCGTGTTCTTCCCCGTAAACTACCTGAGATCCGACGACGAGCGAGTCAGCATAACGCTTGACGGCAAAGCCGCCGGCCGGTGGTACGGTGTCGGCGAGCAGCCGTTTGTGAACGGCAGCACCTTCGCATCCGACGTCGAAAGCGGCAAATATTACAAAACGGCGCTGGAAAACGCCACACATTCCGGCGAGGGCTTTGCCTATTATGTCATTGAGCTTACGCTCAAGGCCGGACAGAGCGCCGAGCTGAGGCTTGAGTATCCGCTTGAAAACGCAAGCAGCATCCTTGTGCTAAACGACGAGAGCACGGTAGCCTGCGATAGCTCACGGCTTATTATAAACGACCCGAACCGCATAAAGCTGTCGTGCAGCGACGAGGCCGTCGCCGTTTCGGAATACGGCGGCGAGCTTGACCTCTCTGAAGGCCCCGAGCAATTTACGATAAATATCGGATAGCAAAAGAAATCCCGCCCTCTCGGACGGGATTTCTTAATAGGGATAGGTAATGTTTAAAATCGTGGAAGATTATTTCGTGAAATCGGGGGTCGGCAGCATGTACTCAAGAACGCCCAGTACCGGGAAGAGCAGTGCCAGGAATCCGAAGTGCGAATTGCCGGTGGAGCCAAACATGTCGAAGCAGAAGATGCACAGTGCTGCAAAAGCGATGACGGTGAATATGATCTTACGGATGAAATTTTTTACTTCGCTACTCATTTTAAAAACTCCTTTTATAATATATTCGAATTGGTTTTTATGTTTGTCAGAGATTTAACTTTCTCTTTCTGATATCATAATACTACCGAAAGTCACATTAAGCAAGCGAATAAAATTCATGTATTACATGACGTTTTGTAATGTTAGTTAATTAACTATCAATATTTTCAGAGGCGCATTGACGCACCTACGGATACGGTTATTGCGTGAACCCGATATCGAAAATGTTGAGAAAACCATGACGTTTCGCACCCCATTAGTCTGCACTGATCGTAGGGGCGATCATTGATCGTTTTTTTAGCCAGGTTTTGCCGGCATCCACCGGTCGCGCTGACGCAACAACCGTATCGGCAATTATTCACTAACTATTAATTATTCATTATTCATTAGGACGGTCACAGACCGTCCCTTTTGCCTTCCCCTGCGGAGCTTGAGGGGAAGGTGTCACCTTGGTGACGGATGAGGTGTTATTAAATCTGCGGTGCTAACCGCTACATTTTTGAACCGGGCGATCAATGATCGTTTTTTTAGAGGCGCATCAACGCTGATACCGATACATTTCTTGCGTCAGCCCGACCGGTGAGTGCAGGCAAAACCGGTACATATAGCAATAATGTAGCGCCTACGGCGCGGATTTATTTACACCTCATCTGCCGCAAGCGGCATCTTCCCCTCAAGCTCCGCAAGGGGAAGACAATTGGGTGCGCCGAAAAACTCAGCACCGCACTTGTGTTACGCGAGGCACACATGGTTTCCACCAATGTCCCGAACCGGGCTGCCGCAAAACTCAGCAACGCACCTGTGTTACGCGAAACGTCAAGGTTTCTGCCATTGTCCCGAACCGAGCAACCGCAATATGCGTATCCGTAGCTGCGTCAATTCGCCTCTAAAAATGTGACGGGAATGTAAGAAGTGGAGGGGGAAATGTAAGCAAAATCGATGGTTTCCAGGCAAAAAGCGCGGTAGAATAAGCGTGTAAATCCGATGGAGGTAAAAACGATGAGCATTTTAACCGTTGAAAATCTCAGAAAAGTATACAGCACGCGCTTTGGGGGAAACCAGGTCGAGGCGCTTAAAAACGTAAACTTCAGCGTCGATGAGGGCGAGTACGTCGCCATAATGGGCGAGTCCGGCTCGGGCAAAACGACGCTTTTGAATCTTCTTGCGGCGCTGGACAAGCCGACCGGCGGCACGGTCGTGCTCGACGGCAAGGAGCTTGGCAGAATAAAGGAGAGCGACGTTGCGACGTTCCGGCGCGACAATCTCGGCTTCGTGTTCCAGGAGTTTAACCTGCTGGACACGTTCACGATCCAGGACAACATCCTGCTGCCGCTGGTGCTTGCCGGGAAAAGCTACGACGAGATGACCTCGCGCCTGCTGCCGATAGCGAAGGACCTGGGCCTTACTCCGCTGCTGAAGAAGTATCCCTACGAGGTCTCCGGCGGCCAGAAGCAGCGCGCGGCGGTCGCGAGGGCGCTCATAACCAATCCGCGCATCATCCTCGCCGACGAGCCGACGGGCGCGCTCGACTCGAAGAGCACCGACGAGCTGCTCGGCCTGTTCGAGCAGATAAACAAAAAGGGTCAGACCATCCTCATGGTCACGCACTCCGTGAAGGCCGCGTCGCGCGCGCAGCGCATATTGTTCATAAAAGACGGCGAGGTGTTCCACCAGATCTATCGCGGCGAAAGCAGCGATCAGCAGCTTTACCAGAAGATCTCGGACACGCTGACCATTCTTGCATCGGGCGGTGAAGTGAAATGAAGCTCGGTTTCTATCCCCGTCTCGCGTGGAGCGGCATCAGGAAAAACAAGCGCCTGTTCGTTCCGTATATCCTCGCCGCGGCCGGAACGGCGGCCGTGTTCTACATCATGTTCTATCTCGCGTCGGGCGACCTTTTGGACGGTATGCGCGGAGGTATGACGGCACAGTCGACGCTGTCGCTCGGCGTATTCGTCATCGTCGCGTTCGCGCTGATCTTCCTGTTTTACTGCAACAGCTTCCTCGTGCGCCGCAGATACAAGGAATTCGGCCTTTACAGCATCCTCGGCATGAACAGGAAAAACATCTCACGCGTTCTTGCATGGGAGACCCTGCTGACTGCGCTGCTGTCGCTTATCGGCGGCATATTTATCGGAGCGCTGCTTTCAAAGCTCGCGGAAATGATATTTCTGCACATGCTCGGCGGCACGGCGGATTATTCGCTGCACATATCGCTTCCTGCCATCAAATACATGCTCCTGTACTTCGGCGGCATTTTCGCGCTGATCTACATCAGCAGCCTCATTAAGCTGCACCGCAGCACGGCGGTCGAGCTCGTGCACAGCGAAAGCTACGGCGAAAAGCCCGTGAAGGCAAATCCCGTGCTTGGCATAGCAGGCGTTATCCTGCTCTCCGCGGCCTACATTCTTGCCGTCAGCATAAAGGAGCCCCTGCAGGCGCTCACGATCTTCTTCATCGCCGTCATCATGGTCATCGTCGGCACTTATCTCGTTTTCATATCGGGCAGCGTCCTGCTGTGCAAAATTCTTCAGAAAAACAAGCGCTATTACTACACGCCCCGGCACTTCGTCTCCGTTTCCTCGATGACCTACCGCATGAAGCGCAACGGCGCGGGGCTTGCGTCGATCTGCATCCTCGCAACGATGGTGCTGGTCACGATATCCTCCACCTGCTGCCTGTACTTCGGCATGGTCGACTCCGTCAACGCACGCTATCCGCGTGATATCAACGTTACCTTCGGTTATGACGCAAGCACATCCCTGACAGAGGAAAAGGCTGATGCTCTGCGCGATAAGCTCGTCGCCGCTCTCGGAGATACAGAGCGGAAAAACATCCTCGATTTCCGGCAGCTTAGCATGTCCGGAGTCTTTGAAAACGGCGTTTTCGACATTTCCGAGCGCTTTTCCGGCAGCAGCGACATAATCGATTACGGCAAGATCACAAACCTGCGCATAGTTTCGCTGTCCGACTACAACAGGATAAGCGGAAAAAGCGAAACGCTTGCCGGGAACGAGGTTCTCCTGCACGCACTGCGGACGGATTACGGTCTCAAAACCATATCCCTCGGGAGCGTCGAGACCTTCACCGTGAAAAAGACTCTTGACGCCATGCCCCTTGCCGACGGCAGCGGCGCTGAAATAAGCCCCACGATAACGCTTGTCGTTTCCGATTTTGACAAGACCGTCGAGCGGCTTGTTGACGGCGCGGGAGAATACGTTGTCCGCTTAAAATGGATCTGCGACTTTGACTGCTCGGATGAGCTTGAGGATCAGGACAAGGTCTGCAATATGATTGCCGCGGCCTCGGAAAACGGCGAATTTTCCGACAAGGACGGCGGCAGCGGCTGGCAGTACCTGTCCTACGAATCCCGGGCTGCCGAGTACACTGACTTTGCCGCAGTGTATGGCGGCCTGTTCTTCCTCGGAGTTACACTCAGCCTCGTGTTCATCTGCGCGGCGGTGCTCATCATCTACTACAAGCAGCTTTCCGAGGGCTATGAGGATGCGCAGAGGTTCGAGATCATGCAGAAGGTCGGCATGACAAAGCAGGAGATCCGCCGCAGCATAAACTCTCAGCTTCTGACGGTGTTCTTCCTGCCGCTTATCTTCGCCGGACTGCACCTGGCGTTTGCCTTCCCGTTTATACGCAAGATACTGTACATGTTCTCGTTCTACAACACGAGCTTCCTCATCTGGACGACGGTGATAAGCTTCTTCGTTTTCGCCGTGCTGTACGCGCTTGTGTATAAGAAAACCTCGAACACGTATTATAAGATAGTAAGCTGACAGGCGATATTAAGCAAATAGACCGAACGCCGGTGGGGAATATCCCACCGGCATTTTGCGTTTAAGCGCCAAATTTGCTTGCTTTTTGGGCGCCAATAGGCTATTATTTAAAATGTAATTCCAAATCCGAGGCAAAAATTTGGGGTTACGGCTCGAAAAATGCAGTAATTTGTCGAATTTTGAGGATAAGTTTTGCTTATGGAATACAAAACGCTTGAAAAAATATATTATTCTTCCCCAAATGACTATGAAAAGATATATCTTGATCGCTATAACGGCGACTATACGCACAGGCTGCACTTTGACATAGGCGGCAACAAGGCTTTTTTCATAGTCACGCCGGATATCCAGAAGAAAATGCTCGGCATCCAGCGCATGGATAAGACAGTCTCGCGACTGTGCGCACAGCTTCCGGGAAAGGCCATCGAGCAGTTTACAAAGCGCTGCCTTATCGACGAGCTTGTTCTGACGAACAGCATCGAGGGAGTCAGCAGCACTCGGCGCGAGATGTATGACGTGCTCGAGGGCATGGGCAGGGGCGATGCGAAAAAGCGCTTCACCGGACTTACGCAGAAATATATCATGCTCCAGCGCGGAGAGGGCATACGGCTTGAGACCTGCGAGGATATCAGAAAGATATACGATGAGCTGGTTCTGCCGGAGGTCACGGAAGAGGATCCGAAAAACGCGCCCGACGGCGTGCTTTTCAGGAAAGACTCGGTCAGCGTATGCTCCGGCACGCAAAAGGAGATCCACCGCGGCCTGTACCCCGAGCGCAAGATCATCTCGGCGATGGAGTCTGCGCTGGAATACTTAAACGACGAGAGCGAGGAGCTTCTGCTGCGCACGGCAGTGTTTCACTATTTGCTCGGCTATATCCACCCGTTTTACGACGGAAACGGCAGGCTCAACCGCTTTATCAGCAGCTGCATGATGGCCAAGGAGCTTGAGCCGGTGTCGGGCTATCGCCTGTCGTACACGATAAAGGAAAATCTCGGCGACTACAACAATGCGTTTAAGGTCTGCAACCGGCCGCAGAACAAGGGCGATCTTACGCCGTTTGTCGAGATGTTCATATCGGTCATAGAAAAGTCGATGTCCGCGCTGCGTGACGCGCTCGAAAAGCGCTCGGCGCTTTTGACGCATTATTCGCTGAATATCGGGTCGCTGCCCGATGCCGACAGCGAGATCATATACGAGCTGTACAGCGTGCTTATTCAGGCGCGGCTGTTTTCCGAAAACGGCGTTTCAATGGGCGAGCTGTGCGCACACTTGAACAGGAGCGGCGAGACCGTGCGCAAAAAGCTTGCCGTTGTGAAAAACTCCGGGCTATTGATAACCAAAACCGTCAAGCGCGAAAAATTCTACGGCATCGACCTTGAGCTTATAGACAATTTCATCGCATACAACGCGCGGCAAGCGCTTGAGTGACGCAAAAACAATACCCCGGCTTCATCTGAAGCCGGGGCGTTTTTCGCCCTGTTCAGTTTTTCGCGGCGTTTTCGCTTTTGGGCATAAGCCTGCCGAGCCAGAGCACGAGCGCGCCTATGACAACGGCGAGGATGCACTGGATCGGGCTGCACGCGGCCTTTATCGCCGAAATGCCGATAAGCCAGAGTATTAAAAGCACAGCGCCTGCCGCAAGGCACACCGCGCCGATGATGAACACTATTTTGCTTTTGTTTTCCTTTATCTTTTCCGGCATGATGCTGCCTCCTTGTCGATTGTACAGCCGAGTATACCACATTTTCCGCCGCGCTTCAACATCTGCTTGCGCCGCAGCCGATACGCGTCTATAATATATCCGATATATCCGACAAAAGGAGACGGCTTTTATGTATAATTTCGACGAGATAATCGACAGACGCGGCACAAACGCCCTGAACACGGACGGCTTCCGCGGCTATATATTCCACGCAGGCCCGGAGAAGGTCTTTCCGTACAAGGACGAGGAATTTGTGCGCATGTGGGTAGCGGACATGGAGTTCGGCGTTGCGCCCGAGATCCTCGATGCGCTCAGGGAGCGCGTTGACCGCCGCATCTTCGGCTACACCGGCGTTTATGACGACGAATACTACAACGCATTCAGCGCCTGGTGCGTTGATCACTACGGCTGGAGCTGCAAAAAGGAGGAGCTGTGCGTTTCCCCCGGCATAATCCCGGCGCTGTATCAGCTGACCGAGACCCTGTGCACCAAGGACGAGGCCGTGCTCATAAACACCCCGGCCTACGGCTATTTCCTCCACGCGGCCGAGTATGCCGGCGTGAACGTCATCACCTCACCGCTTAAAAAGCTTGCCGACGGCACATTCGAGGTTGATTTTGACGATTTCGAGCGCAAGTGCGCCGATCCGCGCTGCAAGCTCGTGTTCTGGTGCAATCCGCACAATCCCACCGGCCGCATGTGGACCGAGGACGAGCTGCGCCGCGCAGGCGAGATCATGGCAAAGTATAACCTCTGGATCGTCTCCGACGAGATCCACTGCGACCTTATCCGCAGCGGCCGCCGCCACATACCCATGGCCAAGGTCATGCCCGACTATCCCAAGCTCATAACCTGCATGGCGCCGACAAAGACCTTTAACCTTGCCGGCCTTGCGTTTTCAAACATCATCATCCGCGACGCGAGCCTGCGCGAGCGCTTTATCGAGCGCGACAAGCTCTTCGGCATGGTAAACCCCATGTCACTGACTGCGGCCAAGGCCGCATACGAGCGCGGCGGAGCATGGCACACCGAGCTGAAGGCGTATCTTGACGAGAACTTTGCCTTCGTCAAGGATTTCCTCGCGCGCGAGCTGCCCGAGGCTGTCATGTACATCCCCGAGGCGACGTATCTTGCGTGGGTCGATCTCTCGCGCTGCCTGCCCGACGTTGCCGATCTGCCGGACTTTTTCGCGAACAGGGCCGGAGTTCTGCTCGAGGGCGGAAACTCACTGTTCGTCGGAAACGCCGAGGGCTATATTCGCCTGAATCTCGCCATGCCGCGCTCGATCATAAAGACCGGGCTTGAGCGCATGCGCGACTCGATAAGGGCGCACAGGGGGTAAAATGCAGGCAGCTTCATGGTGCAGGGCGAACGCGATGCTGCTGATCTCGCTGCTGCTTGCCGCGGTCACGGCGTTTTTCGTGCCGCCGGATGCGCAGTATCTGGGGTACTACGATCTGAAAACGCTCGCGTGCCTGTTCAGCGTGCTGGCCGTCGTCGCCGCCCTGCGTGACCTCAATATTTTCGCTGCGCTGTCGCAGCGGCTCGTGCGCACCTTCGGCTCGGTTCGCAGCGTTGCGGCGATGCTTATAATAATCACCATGCTCGGTTCAATGCTGCTTACCAACGACACGGCGCTGCTCACCTTCCTGCCGCTGAGCTGGTTTGTCATGCACTCGACAGGGCAGGATAAGCACATTCCGCTGCTGTTTGTTCTGCAAAACTGCGCGGCGAACCTCTGCGGTATGCTCACGCCCTTCGGAAATCCGCAGAATCTCTATCTTTTCAGCTATTACAACATCCCGACGAGCGAGTTTTTGTCGATCATGCTGCCGCCCTTTGTGATGTCAACGGTGCTGATACTGCTCTGCTGCTTTGCGTTTCCGCGCACGCGGCTTAGCGTGCCGGACGCCGCCGTCAGCGTAAACGGACGCCGCGCCGCGGTCTATGGGCTGCTGTTTGCCCTCGCCGTCGCGATGGTTCTGCGCGCCGTGCCATATGCCGTGGGGCTTGTCGTCATTGCGGCGGCGCTGCTCGCGCTCGATCGCCATGCGCTCAAAACGGTGGACTGGGGGCTGCTGGCGACCTTTGCCGCGTTCTTCACCTTTTCCGGCAATCTTTCGCGCATGGAGGCTGTCCACGCGCTGTTTGCACGGCTGCTTTCGCACGGAGCGATGCTCGTATCCGCGCTGACCAGCCAGGTGATAAGCAATGTTCCGGCGGCGATACTCCTCAGCCGCTTCACCGACGACTATCGAGGCCTGCTCGTCGGCGTGAACATCGGCGGAGCGGGTACGCTCGTCGCGTCCCTTGCAAGCCTCATCACCTTCCGCGAATACACCCGCCATGCGCCCGGGAACTCCGGCCGCTTCCTCGCCCTGTTCTCCGCCGTCAGCTTCGCCTTCCTCGCCGTTCTTTTAGTGGCGAATTGAGGCACCTACCGATACATATATCTCTGGTAGCCCGGTTCGAGGGTGCGGAGGAAACCATGACGTTTCACGTTCCTCAAGACAACGCACCCGTAGGGGCGATCATTGATCGCCCGTTTGCTGCGGTTTTGCCGGCAGTTCCCGGTCGGGCTGACGCAATAACCGTATTGGCATCAGCGTAAAGTCGCCTCTAATTGTCTTCCCCTTGAGGGGAAGATGCCTCTTGCGGCAGATGAGGTGTAATTCAAATTGCGGCGTTAGCCGCATCATTATAGTCGTAGGGGCGAGCATTGCTCGCCCGTTTTTTTATAATGTGTTAGCCTGACGGCAAAGATTAAAATAACACCTCATCCGTCACCAAAGGTGACACCTTCCCCTCAAGCTCCGCAGGGGAAGACAAAAGTGGGGCAGCCTGTGACCGCTCCAATGAATAATGAATGATGAATAATTAATAGTGAATAATTGTGGTGTGCCTGCGGCACTTTTTTAATTGCGCATTTACAGTGTACTGATACGTTTATTGCGGTATCCCGACCGGACATTGCCGGCAAAACCATCGCAGCGGAACGGGCAAGCCCGTTCCCTACATGGTGCGGTGGAAAATTCAGCATCGCACTTGCGTATGGCGCGGCACGCACGGTTTTGCACGCAATCTCGACACCGGGCTACCGCAATAAATGTATCCGTGACTGCCCCAAAGCGCCACTAAAAAAGGAGCCTCCGGGGGGTGGAGACTCCATGCGATTGGGGGTGGTGGAGAAGGAGATTTCATAATGTTGAACGCGAGCTGAACTCCGTTCTGATAATAAAGACGTGATTTTTCGCCGGATATTGCGGTGATGCGCGCGAAAAGCGACAAAAAACTCCCACGGCCAAGCCGTGGGAGCTTTGAATTTAAAAATCAGTCGGTCACATAGGGCAGGAGAGCGATCTGACGGGCTCTCTTGATAGCCTCGGTGAGCTGGCGCTGATGCATTGCGCAGGTACCGGTTGTACGACGGGGAAGGATCTTGCTGCGCTCGGAAATGAAGCGGCGAAGCTTTGCAGTATCCTTATAGTCGATGCTGGTGGCCTTATCTACGCAAAACTGGCAGACTTTTCTGCGCTTGCGGTTTTTGGGATTGTTCTTATCGAAAGCCATTAGCTGTATCCTCCTATATTATTTTTAAAACGGCAGTTCGCCGTCATCGTCGCCAAGCTCAGAAAATGCCGACGCGCCCATCGAGGGAGCCGGAGCATCGTAGCTTGAGGAGTGACGGGGCTCACCGCGCATGTCGCCGCCTTCGCGGCGCTTGCTTTCGCCGAAATACATGTTGTCAACGACGACCTCGGCGCTGCGGCGCTTGCCGCCCTCGCGGTCGGTCCAGTCGCGGATCTGCAGTCTGCCGGAAACGACAGCCATGCTGCCCTTGGCGAAATACTTGCTGACAAACTCAGCAGTCGAACGCCATGCGACGCAGTCGATAAAATCGGTCTGCTTCTCGCCGCCGTCGCGGCCGCCGAAATCGCGGTCAACGGCAAGGGTGAACGATGCGACAGGGGTCTGTGACTGAGTGTATCTCAGCTCCGGGTCACGGGTCAGGCGACCCATGATCGTGATGTGATTAAGCATAACTCGTCTCCTTACTCAGCACGCAGGGTGATCAGGCGACGCATAATGCCGTCGGTGATGCCGAGGATACGGTCCAGCTCTGCGGGGAAATCCGCGCCGCTGGTGAACTTCATCAGCACATAGTAGCCTTCCGAAATGTAGTTGATCTCGTAAGCGAGCTTGCGCTTACCCATCTCCTCCAGTTCGTCCAGGGTACCATGAGCCTCAACGAGCGCCTTGAACTTCTCGACGACAGCAGCGGTCTGCTCCTCGGTGAAGTTCGGGTTGATGATGTACATTACTTCGTACTTCTCAGTTGCTTTTGCCATGGTTTGCACCTCCTTCTGGTCTTTTGGCCCCCGATTTCTTCGGGAGCAAGGATAGCCTGCGCATACTCGCAGACCATAACATTATATCCGATTTTCTCCGTTTGTCAAGTTTTTTTAGTGGCGTCAATTCGCCTCTAAAACACCGTAGTGGTTTTTGAGGAACTTGACGAAGCGGCGCGCGGAGGTCGAGGCGGACTCGAGCGACTTGATCGCAACGCCGACGCGCACGACGACGGGGATCTCGAGAGGTATGGTTTTTACCTGCTCCTCGTATCCGGCGAGCGAGAGCGACGACAGGATCGACACGCCCAGGCCGCACGAGACCATGGACAGGATCGCCGCATCGTCCGAAGCCGTTACATGGATGCGCTTTGCGTCCGGCGGCAGCAGCTTTTCGGAATACTGCTCCTGACAGGTGATAAACGGCTCCTTCAGGAGCCTGTCGATGGAAATGCGTTCCTTTTCCCAATGAAACTTCGGTGGCACGACCGCAATGAGCGGAACGCGCGTAAGGGGTATCCACTCGAAGCCCTCGGCGCAGGTCTCGTCCACGAGCGCAAGCTGAACCTCACCCTTTTGAAGCAGCGCCGGCATCTCATAGCCGCGGATGGTCACATCTATCTGAATATCGGGGTAAAGCGCCTTGAACTCCTGCAAAAGCTGGGGCAGCGCAGAGCGCGCAATGCTCGCAAAGCAGCCGAGGCTGAGCTGGTGGCGCTGGGTGCGGCTTTGCGCGGCAGCCTCCTGGCGCAGCGCGTCGCAAGCATCGATAACGCCTTTTATATAAGGAAGAAGATGCTCTCCCTCTTCCGAAAGGCGGACGCCGTGACTGCCGCGATTGAGCAGCGTGCAGCCCAACTCTGCTTCAAGATTATTCACAAGATGCGTCATTGCCGATTGCGTGTAGCCAAGCTCCGCCGCGGCCTTGCTGAAGCTGCCGCGATCGTCCGCTGTCAGCACTGCGCGCAGTCTTCCGTCATCCATAACGCTCACACCTTTCTTATATCTATAATTATTGCTATGCAAATATAACACGCCTTTTGGACACATTCAATAACATTTGGTTAACAATTTGTCATGCGCCAAATGAAATTTTTTTGTGTATAGTATTAAAGTTTTTAATATTGGGATGAATAAGAGTGATTTCCGCTATCATGAAAAAAATGATATCCTTTATTCATAAATTTCAACGCATGCGTTGAAGTGTAACAGTGTGCAGCATTTTTACAGAGGCGCTGCGCAGCAGATGAGAAAGAAAATGATGAAAGAGGAAAATTGAATGAAGCTTCAGAACAAACCCCACACTGTCCGCGACATTATCGTCGTCGGCTTTGCGTTGTTTGCGATGTTTTTCGGCGCAGGCAACGTCATTTTTCCGCCGTATCTCGGCGTTGAGGCAGGTCCCGAGTGGCTCGGCGGCTTCTCGGCATACTTCATTGCGGACATCGGTCTTGCAATGTGCGCGGTCTTTGCGCTTCTGCGTGTCGGCAGCAGCGAGGCCGTCACCGCGCGTCTGGGCAAGGTCCCGGCCGCAGTACTCATGAGCGCGCTTATCCTTTGCATCGGCCCCATGGTCGCAATCCCCCGTACCGCCGCAACCACCTTTGAAATGGCAATCGTCCCGAACATCAGCGGCGTTTCCTCTGTTGTGTTCTCCATAATATTCTTCGCGATTATCCTGTTTTTGTGCATCCGCCAGTCGGCCGTCGTCGATATCGTCGGCGCGATCCTGACTCCGCTGCTGCTTGTCGGACTTGCGGTCATCATAATCAAGGGCGTTGCAACGCCGCTCGGCGAGATATCGCTCACCCCGAACGCCGACAACGTCATTCTCGGCGGCATCAAGGCCGGCTACCAGACCATGGACGCGCTTGCGGCGCTGCCCTTCGGCATCATAATTCTCCAGAGCGCCGCCTCCAAGGGCTACACCACCAACGGCCAGAAGTTCAAGATCGTCTCCGGCTCGGCAATCCTCGCAGCCGTGCTGCTGCTCGGCGTTTACATGGGCCTGTGCTACCTCGGCGCTACCGTTTCGGCTCAGTACGGCCTTGAGATCGGCCGCGCAGAGCTTGTTATGGCCATCGTTGAGGCGCTGCTCGGCAAGGCCGGCATGATCATCTTCGGCGTCGTCGTGGGTCTTGCCTGCGTCACCACCGCCATCGGTCTGACCAGCTCCGCCGCAGCTTACTTCACCGAGCTGTGCAGCGAGAAGGTGCCCTACAAGGCATTCGTTATCGTTATCTGCGTATTCAGCGCAGTTGCATCCAACCTCGGCCTCGACCGCATCGTTTCGATCGCAGCTCCCGTGCTGGACATCGTTTATCCCCCTGCGCTTGTCGTTATCTTCATTTCGCTCATTATCCCCAAGGCAAACGACTATGTCAGCCGCGGCGCGGCTCTCGGCGCAGTCGGTGCGAGCATCCTGTGCGCGTTCAAGGTCCCCGCAATGGAGAATCTTCCCTTGTACGACATGGGTCTGTACTGGATTCTCCCGGCCGTCGTTTTCGGTCTGCTCGCCTTCGGCCTCGCGGCTGTCGTAAAGCCCAAGAAGAGGTCCGAAGCGGAAGCAAGCGTCTGATATTTCAAGCCACGAGCTTCGGCTCGTGGCTTTTTCACGCAAAATACGCACAACAAAGCCCCGGAGCTTGTCCGGGGCTTTGCTGCAAAGTGTGCATAAAGTGAAGATAAAAGGAGTATAGAACTTTGCTATGGTAAAGGGAAGGTTGAACCGGTGTCCGGTTCGATATCGCGCAGAGCGGAGACCTGACCGCCCTGCGGACATAGAAGATACATATGGGGGTTACGATATGCATTCTACCTTATGCGCCGCCCTTTGTCCGCTCCAAAACGTCATTCCTATGCTCCAAATAGGTTTTAGTGGCGCATTGAAGCTGATACCGACACACTTTTTGCGCTTGCCCGGTATCGAGAGTGCGGAGGAAACCGTATGTGCCTCGCGTAACGCAAGTGCAGTGCTGAGTTTTGCAGCGCACCACTGTAGGGAACAGGCTTGCCCGTTCCGTTTGTTATGGTTTCGTCGGCAGTTTCCGGTCGCGCTGACGCAACAACTGTATCGGCAATTATTCACTATTAATTATTCATCATTCATTATTCATCGGGACGGTCACAGACCGTCCCTTTTTTGCCTTCCCCTGCGTAGCTTGAGGGGAAGGTGTCACCTTGGTGACGGATGAGGTGTTATTTTAATCATTTGCCGTCAGGCAAACACTATATGAAAAACGGGCGAGCAATGCTCGCCCCTACGGGTGCGGTGCAGAATTCAACACTGCACTAATGTTTGACGGCAGTTTTCCGATTTCATCGGTAACTTCGACACCGGGCAACCGCAATAAACGCATCGGCACAATGTGAATGCGCCTCAGAAAAATGTAGCGCCTACGGCGCGGATTTATTTACACCTCATCTGCCGCAAGCGGCATCTTCCCCTCAAGCTCCGCAAGGGGAAGACAATGTCGAAACCTCTGCTGCATGTCGCTAATTGACAGCGGCAGTAGATGCAACATGCGGAACGGATAAATCCGTTCCCTACAAGGCGCGCCGTAAAACTCAGCACCGCACTAACGTTACGCGAAACATCACGGTTTCCTCCGCATCTTCGACACCGGGCTACTAGAGATATATGTATTGGTAGCTGCGTCAAACCGCCTCTAAAAAACAAAGGAGGTATCGACGGTGACGACGGCGAAGTGGCCGGGGAGCTTTTCCTCGACAGTGCGGCAGATGATATCGCGGAACTGCTCGGGCGTTTTGCCGCAGCCGGTGTCCATAACGACGTCGAAGATGAGGTTTGTGTGGCTCGGTCCCATGACCATGCGGAAATCGTGAATGCCGCGCAGCCCCTCAACATCCTTGAGCGCCTCCTCGAGCGCGGCGTGTTCGGCATTTACCTGCTCGTTGTCGGTCTCGACGGGATCCATGTGGATCGTCGCGTCGCAGCCGAGCGTGCTTTTCAGCTCGCGCTCGACGGTGTCGATGCTGTCATGCAGCTCGAAGATATCGCCGCGGCCGTCTACCTCGGCGTGCAGCGAGATCATCATTCTGCCCGGGCCGTAATCGTGAACAACGAGGTCGTGCATGCCGATGACGGCGTCCGAGCTCATGACTATATCCTCGATGCTTTTGACAAGCTCCGGATCGGGCGCCTGACCGAGCAGCGGCGAGAGTGTGTCCTTTGCAACGCCGTAGCCGGCAAAGAGGATGAACACCGCGACCGCCGCGCCTGCCCAGCCGTCGATATTGACCTCAAACAGCCAGCTTACGCCCATCGAGAGAAGCACGACCGCCGTTGCGACGGAGTCGGACAGGCTGTCCGCACCTGTGGCGGCCATGGCCGAGGACGAGATCTTTTTGCCGACGCTGCAATTATACGCAAACATATACAGCTTGACGAGGATCGACGCAAGCAGTATCGCCGCCGGGAGCAGGCCGACCTCGACCGGCTCGGGGCTGAGTATCTTTTCAACCGAGCTTATCAGCAGCTCAACGCCCATGATGACGATCAGCGCCGCGACTGCGAGGCCGGAGATATATTCTATCCTGCCGTGGCCGAACGGGTGGTCGGGATCGGGCTTTTTGCCCGAAAGCCGGAAGCCCAGCAGCGATATCGCCGACGCGCCGGCGTCGGATAGGTTGTTGAACGCATCGGCGGTTATGGCGATCGAGCCGGATATTGCGCCGGCGGCATATTTTCCGGCAAACAGCAGCACGTTGAGGAATATCCCCAGCAGGCTGCACAGCGTTCCGTAAGCCTTGCGCACAAGCGGATCGGTGTACTCCGTCGGATTTTTTATGAACAGTTTTGATAACAGCTTAACCATTTTTTCGGCAGCGCTTTCGCGCTCTCCTTGATATTTGTTTTGCGCCCCCTGCGGCGCACCTGAATTATATAATGCTTTTATCCCAAACACAAGGAAATTAATAAAAACTTGACAATAATCCCTTGATGTTTTTTTATCTGTGTAATAAAATATGTAGATACATCACCCGTGGGAGAATCAGATGCACAAATTAGCCAAATTTATCATAGACAGCAGAAAAATAATACTTATTCTTTTCATTGCGGCTGCATGCATGTCGGCGTACACGATGCGCCTTACGACGGTTCAGAACGATCTTTATCAGTTTCTTCCCGCCGAAACGGAGACGCGGCGCGGCCTGAAGGCGATGGACGGCGAGTTTATCACCTACGCGACGGCCGACCTTATGATCGAACACATTTCGTATGACGACGCGCTGGCGCTTTCGCAGGATATAGAGAATATCGACGGCGTGCGCCAGGCAAGCTTCGATGATACACAGGAGCACTATAAGTCCGGAACGGCTCTTATCTCCGTGAGCTTTGCCGGAAAATCGAGCGACGAGATATGCACACAGGCTCTTGACGAGATAAAATCGCTCGTCGGCGGAAAGTTCGACCGGGATAACGTAAAGCTCTACACCGAGGTCGGCACGGATTTCAGCAGCACTCTGCTGGGCGAGATGCTCATAATAGGCGCACTGAGCGTAGTTACGGTCATAATCCTGCTGCTTCTTACCTCGCGCAGCTATGCCGAAGTGCCTGTGCTGCTGATAACCTTTGCAATGGCCGCTGCCATCCAGCAGGGAACGAACTTTTTGTTCTCAGAGATATCATATGTCGCAAACTCCGTAACGCTCATTTTGCAGCTTGCTTTGGCGATCGACTATGCCATCATCCTGTGCAACCGTTTTTCCGAGGAGCAGCGGTATTTTGAGCCGTATGACGCGGCGGTGGAGGCACTGTCGAAGGCTATACCCGAGATAGCCTCGTCCTCGCTGACGACCATCGGCGGCCTTGTCGCGATGACGTTCATGCAGTTCGGCCTCGGCGGCGACCTCGGCAAGGTGCTGATAAAATCCATTCTGATCTCAATGCTGACGGTGTTCCTGCTCATGCCGGGACTGCTGCTCATGTTCAGCCGCGCGATAGAAAAAACGAAGCACCGCAGCTTCATGCCGAACATAAACGCCATCGGGCGCTTTGCGTGGAAAACGCACAAGATCGTGCCGCCGGTGTTCATCTGTATCGCAGCGGCTGCGTTCTTCTTTTCGAGCATGTGCCCGTTTTCGTATAACTACAGCGACGATTACCCCCTGCGCCTGAACGAAACGCAAAAGGCGCATCAGGAGATCATAAACACATTCGGGAACAATAACATGATGGCGCTCGTCGTACCGACGGGCGATTATGAGACGCAGGCGAAGATGCTCGACGAGATATCGGAGCTTGACCACGTCACCTCGGTTCTCGGCATAGCCTCCGTTGAGGTCATGGACGGTTACCGCCTCGGCGATAAGCTCACCATCGGCGAATTTTCCGAGCTTGCCGGACTTGACGACACAAGTGCGAGCGCGCTTTTCGTCTACTACGCCGCGCGCCACGCCGATTACGACCAGGTGCAGAGCAACATGCGCGAATATAAAATTCCGCTTATCGACCTGTTTTTGTTCCTGTATGACGTCGCCGAGGACGGCACGATCGAGCTTGAGCAGGACAAGCTTGATATGATCGAAAGCCTGTATGCTCAGCTTTCCGACGCCAAGGCACAGCTTCAGGGTCAGCACTACAGCCGCATGCTCGTTTATTCCGACCTGCCCACGCAGTCGGACGAAAGCTACGAGCTTATCACGCAGATCCACGGCGTTGCCGACAGCTACTACGGCGACGATGTTTACGTCACCGGCAACGCTACCGCCGCGCGCGACCTGAAGGATTCGTTCTCGACGGATAACATTCTGGTCAGCGTGCTGTCGGCAGTGTTCGTCGTGCTGGTCATCATGTTCGTGTTCCGCTCGGCAGGACTTTCGGTGCTGCTCATTGCGGTCATTCAGGGCAGCATCTGGCTCAACTTCTCGATATCGTATTTCACGCAGAACTCCATCTTTTTTGTCGGATATCTAATCGTAAGTGCGATACAGATGGGTGCAAATATCGACTATGCCATCGTCGTTTCAAACCGCTATCTTGAGCTGAGGCAGCGCAATGTGTCGCGCCGCAAGTCGATACGCCTTGCGCTCAACGGCGCTCTGCCCACGCTCGTCACAAGCGGCAGCATACTCGTCATTGCCGGACTTCTTATCGGCTTTATAAGCACCGAGAGCATAATTTCCGTCATCGGACTTGTGCTCGGCCGCGGAACGATAATATCGCTGGTGCTGGTGCTGTTCGTTCTGCCGCAGATGCTCGTCTGGGGCGACAGATTTATCTCGCGCACGACCGTCAAGGGCAGAAGGCTTCGCCTGCATCCGCTTTTTGACGAGGACTTCGAGCAGATAGCGCTCAGAGACAGGGCGCGCAAGGGAAAGTAATTCCGCAGGAAGCACTGGGGGGAATGTGTTTCCGCAGGAGAAAGGAAGATATAATGAAAAGAACACTGTTAATGATCATGAGCATCCTGCTCGCTGCAAGCTCGGTATTCGGTATCATTGCGGCAGGACGCGGCTCGGACGAGCTGTCGGACATCATGCGCTTCAAGCGTGGGCAAAAGGCAGACATCATCGAACTCATTGATGATTTTGATGCACGTTTGGCTAAATTTCGCAAGGCTGAGGAAAACCGCACCGAGGACGAAAAGGACTACACAGAGTCGGTCGTGACCGATCAGAAGGGCAATGAGCAGCTCAGTCAGGGCACGCAGGAATATAACGCCGGCGCTGCGAAGCTCGCAGCCGGTCAGGCGGAATACGACGCTGCCGAGAAGCAGTATAACGAAAAGCTCGCCGAGTATCAGGCGGCAGAAAAGCGCCTGAGCGAGGGCGAGGCGCAGCTCAACGACGCAAAGGCGCAGCGCGACGCGGCGCAGGCACAGCTCGATGCCGCAACGCCGGCATACCAGCAGGCGCAGCAGCTTTTTGCCTTTATCGACAAGCACCCGGCGCTCCAGATAGCCGAAAGCATCCTGCGCAACTTCGGCTTCACCTCACTTGAGGAGGCCAGAGCGGCAATGAAAGAATATGAGGACGGTCAGGCGCAGCTTGCCGAGGCAAACTCGCAGATAGCCGCCGCAGAGCAGGAGATTAATAACGGCAAAACTCAGCTCGCCGCGGCAAAGACCCAGCTGGATAACGGCAAAACTCAGCTCGCCGCGGCAAAGGCGCAGCTCGATAACGGCAGAGCGCAGCTCGCCGTGGCCAAAAATCAGCTCAGCGCCGGTCAGCAGCAACTCAACGAAAATGCCGACAGAGTTGATGAAGTACGGGAAACTCTAAAACAAATAGACAATGATGAAGAAGCAGTAAAGTTCGGTGTTGAAGAACTCATGAAATATGATGGTATCGCTGATCTTGTTACAGATACAAGTGATTATGAATCCGTCAGCCAAGCTGCACGCGATTTTATTGACTCCGACACGGACAAGCTCAACAGCGAGCTTGACGTTCGCCAGAACCTGTATAACCTTCTGCGCATTATAAGCATCGTCGGCGTTCTCGCCGGAGTTATCGGCGTTCTCGCCTCGCTCAAGCCCAACCGCACGCGCATCTATGCGGCGACCGGCGCCGCCGGCATTGCCGCTGTCGCATCCCTTGCGCTGAACATCTACGGTCTGTCAAACGATTACCGCAGCTTTGCCTATGCGCTCGAGGACGGCTCGGGCAACGGGCAAATGCAGCTTATAGCAATGCTCGTGCTGCTTGCCGTTTCGGTCATAGCGGCAATAGTCGCCGTCATCTGCGGCAGAGCGTACACCGATGCCGTAAACGGCAGGGAAAAGTCGAAATATACACGCCCATCGGAGGCCGTTGCCGCTCAGCCCGAGCTTGATGCAGTCGAAGAGGACGACGATGACGATGAGCCGGCACCCAAGCCGCGCCGCAGGGACAATAAGAGTAAAAAGCACCGCACCGAAAAGCTTGAATACACACCCGAGCCTGCCGATATCGACGAGCTCACCGAGCAGACCCGCCGATTCAATGAGGAGGCCGAAAAGCTCGAAGCAGAGGCTCGCAAAAACGATTACGAAAAGGCGCGCCGGGAATACGAGGAGGCTCGCCGCAGATTTGAGGAAGCTCGCCGCCGCTCGGAAGAGAATAAGTGACAAACGGTATTACGCCATCCGGGTTCTCCGGATGGCGTTTTGAACAGGAGAACAGAAATGGACAGAGACACTCTGCGGCAGTATATCCTTGAAAACTATGCCGCCGTAAACGATTTCCCTTGGATATCGAATCCGACCTACGAGGTCTTTCGCCACGAAAGCAGTAAAAAGTGGTTCGCGCTCGTTATGGAGATACCGCGTAGCAGGCTCGCCCTGCAAGGGGAGGATATAGTCACCGTCTTAAACTTAAAATGCGATCCGCTGCTTTCCGGCTCGCTGCGCGCCGAGCCGGGCTTTTTCCCGGCCTATCACATGAGCAAGGAGCACTGGATAAGCGTTGAGCTTGCCGCAGTCGATGATGATAAGCTGCGCTTTCTCATAGACATGAGCTGGGAGCTTACAAGCTGACGGCTCAGCTTACATAGCACTGGATTTTTTGCCGGTGATGATATATAATCATTTGTATCACTTGCCGCACGGCGGCAGATCGGAGTAAATTTGTATGAACAAGCACAGAATTAACATATTCATCGCCCTTGTGCTGGTGCTCATCATCATCGCCGCGGTCTCCATGTGGCTTACAAGCCGTGACATAAAGGACACCGTACCGACCGAGAGCGCGCAGCCGACCCCGGCTCTTACGCCGAGCGTCATTTCGACCCCGACCCCGGCCCCGACCGAAAGCGCACAGCCGACCGCCGAGCCGAGCAGCTCACCCTCGCCGAGCGCGCAGCCCGGCCAGACCGCCGCACCGCAGCCGACGCAGAGCGCCGTCATAAACCGCACGATAAATCAGACCGGCAGCTTCGAGAGCAACACCGGCACCAAAATGATAATGTACGCAAACTGGACGGCCACATCGCAAAACAGCGAGACCGTCACGATAAAGCTCGACGTTATCCTGAGCACCTACACGCTGTCCGTCGGTCCTCACAACGGCGTTATCACCGTCGCCGGCGTTGACTACAGCTTCACAAGCCCCGGCATAAGCTACAAGAGCGAAAAGGTCAGAAACAATGCCGTTTTGACAAGCCGCAGCATCGAGGTCACCGTTCCGGCAGGTCAGGCGACGGCTATCCCCGTTTCCGTCAAGTGGGACTTTTACGGAACCTACGGCGGCGTTGAGATAAGCCGGGTCTCCGCCGGCGGCACGATTAACATTCAGGGATGAAGGTGATATCATGAGATCCACTCTCCGCAGAACATGGGCAGAGGTCTCGCTCGACGCGATAGAGCATAACTACAAAGCTCTGCGCGCGCGCATCGGCGAAAATGTCAAATTTCTCGGCGTAGTCAAGGCCGACGCTTACGGTCACGGCGCTGTTCACGTTGCGCGTACGCTTCAGGAGCTCGGCGCGGACTATCTGGCCGTTTCAAGCCTCGACGAGGCGATGGAGCTGCGTGCAAACGGCATCGTCATGCCCATCCTCATCCTCGGCCACACGCCCACCGAGCAGGTGCCGAACCTTATAGCCAACAACATCACCCAGACCGTCACCTGCCTTGCCAAGGCGCATGAATACAACGCCGCCGCGGCCGAGTTCGGCGCAAAGCTGCGCGTTCATATCAAGGTGGACACCGGCATGTCGCGCCTCGGCGTTCTGTGCGCCGGGCGGCATTTTGAAACGGGCGTTTCCGGCATCGTTGACTGCTGCGGCATGCCCAACCTCGAGGTTGAGGGCATGTTCACGCACTTTGCCGTTGCCGATGAAGCGGACGAGGCCGACGTTGACTACACCAAAAAGCAGTTTGAGCTTTTCAAAAGCACCGTCGCCGCCGTCGAGGAGCGCATCGGCCGACGCATACCGCTGCGCCACTGCGCCAACACCGGCGCCGTCGCGCTGTATCCGGAAACGTACATGGATATGGTGCGCCCAGGGCTGCTGCTGTACGGCTGCGGCGAGTTTGCCGAAAGGCTCGGCCTGCGCCCGGCAATGGCGCTCAAGGCCATGATAAACACGATAAAGATCTATGACGAGGGCACGGATATAAGCTACGGCCGCATGTTTACGACAAGCGCGCCGACGCGCATCGGCGTCATCCCCTACGGCTACGCTGACGGGTTCTTCCGCTGCCTGTCGAACCGGTGCAGCATCATGACCGCCGACGGCCCAGCGCCCCAGCGCGGAAGGATATGCATGGATATGAGCATGATCGACCTCAGCGAGCTTCCCAATGTCGGGGTCGGCGATGAGGTTGAGATATTCGGCCCGGATAACCCGGTCGAAACGCTCGCGCAGCTTGCCGGAACCATTCCGTATGAGCTGACCTGCGCCGTCAGCAAGCGCGTTCCGCGCGTTTACTTCAAAAACGGCCGCGAGATCGACCGCGAGCTGATGATGCGATTTTGAACATGAAAAAAGCGCCCTTATCCGAGGGCGCTTTTTTCAATAGATATCAGTGCTTATCAAACTTGAGTTTGGGCTTATAGAACTCGAAAATGACGGTGTCGTTGCCCTTTTCGTTGGCCCATTCGTGGCTGGTCCAGCAGACCTTCATCGCGCCGAGTGCTTCGCACAGCTTCACGGGGAACGGCTTGGGCGCGATCTTATACGCGATAAACTGCGGCCGCGCGAGGAAGTTGAGCAAGACGTTGCCGAGGATGAAGCCGGTCACTGCGTTTACCTCGCCGTTATAGTCCTTCGGTGGATTTGCCAACTGGCCGCGTACGACCTCGGGCGCATTGATTTTAAACCAACGCACGATAAAGGGGTTGAAGCTTTCGATGCAATAGTCGCCGGTGTAGCGGCGCAGCAGAGCATAGGTCTTTTCGCACAGCTCCTTGTTGTTTTTGCCGTTTTTCAGCTCGACGATGAGCGCGCCGCGGCCTCTGACGGTTTTGAGAACGTCGGAAAACAGCGGTATCGTCTCGTCGGTTCCGCAAAGGCTGAGCTGCTGAAGCTCGGCAAGGGTCTTGGAATCGACGCGCGCGTCAACTCCGCAGACGCGGTTGAGCGTATCGTCGTGGAACACGACGACCTGTCCGTCCTTCGACAGCTGAACGTCGAGCTCGATGCCGTAGCCGTAGGACGCGGCGCGCTCGAATGCGGCCAGTGAGTTCTCCGGCACGGATTTATCACGTTTATGCAGCCCACGGTGGGCAAAATTGCGGTTTTGGAAAGGCGATCTCTGCTTCTTGCGGATCTTGCCGGGAGCAACGAGGTATATAAATCCGCCGACAGCGGCAGCTCCGGCAAATGCGGCAAGCTTTGCGGCGTTTACCTGTTTTTTCATTATAACACCTCCGGTGAACATTTCTATATCCACATTTTACACCCCTGTACCATCCCGGTCAAGGATTTTTAGAGGCGAATTGGGGCAGCTACGGATACGCATATTGCGGTCGCCCGGTTCGGAACATTGGAGGAAACCATAGTTGCCGCGCAACCCAGTAGTGCGGCGCTGAGTTTTGCGCCGCACCACATTGGCTCACCTGTCAAGGGGAACAGGGCAGCTTTGCTGCCGAGGGGGTGAAGTATAGCGCACACCACACCTATTAACTCTCCGCTGCGGCCAGCGGTCGCTTGTAGGGAATGGGCTTGCCCGTTCCGCTTGTTGCGACTTTGCCTGTACCAAAAAAGGATCGTAGGGGCGAGCATTGCTCGCCCCTACGATCCTTTTTTGTATATCAGGTGAAGCTGGAGATCATGCTGATGGGCCAGGTCAGGATATCGCCGACGAGGCGAACCTTGCTCTGTACGAACAGACGGGTGTCTTCATCGGTGACCTTGTCCTTGATCTTCTGGACTACGTCCTTGGGGTTGATCTCAAGAAGCTTGCCTGCAACGCCGAGGATCTTGCCTGCGTCGAGGTACTTAACGGTCTCAACGAGGTTATCCTTTGCAGCCTCGTAGTCAAAGTTGGCTATTGCCTTAATGCACATGTTGTTTTCCTCCCATATTAATCTTTGTTGTTCAGATGCAGTTACTATACCACATTAAGCTACATTTTGTAAACCGTATTCCATCATACAGCCTAAAATATTTTAGCACAAAGTGTACGATATGTCAAAAAGAAAAAACTGCAAGCCTATTTTTTGTGCACAAATGCGGAAACGAGCGCGTGCAGGCCGCCTTTCTCGCGATTTGCCGCGCGCAGCAGCGACTTTACCTGAACCTCGGTGACGGCACCCGTGAAGCGCGCAAGGCCGCGATACGGCAGGTTCATGGCAAACTCAGTGTTGTTTGCGCCCTCCGCGTTCCCGGTCAGGCGGAAGAAGCCGCAGACAAGGCGCAGTGCGTGATACAGCAGCCGTCCGAGTCCGGGGCGGAACTGCCCCTGAACGAGCGCGGAATTAAACTCCAGCGGCGCATCCTTATCCCACATATGTGGCGGTATCTCGCGACCGAGCAGCGCAGCAAAGCTTGCGTCCGGTACCAAAAGGACATCGGCGCGGCGGTATGGCGCAAAAACAGGGTCGGTGTACGGGTCAGGCGCACCGTCGCCCGGCTTTTCGACGGCGCCGCGCAGGCGGATATCGCGCGATGACGCGCCGACGAGGACTTCATATCGTCCGCCGGCAGTCGCCCAACGGTTTTCGGCGACATTCCAATACTGATATGCGCGTTCGGGAAGACGGACGAAAACGCGTTTGGTCTCGCCCGGGGAGAGCGTGACGCGCGCAAAGCCGCGCAGCTCCTTTTCGGGGCAGAACACGCCGCCCTTCGGCGCGGCGACATAGACCTGTGCTATCTCCGCTCCCGGCACGCTGCCGGTGTTTTTTATCGTGAAGCTCACGCCGTCGGGCGCAAGCTCAAGGCCGGTGTACTCAAAGCTCGTGTAGCTCAGACCAAAGCCGAACGGATACTTGACCGCCTTGTTCGCCGTGTCGTAATAGCGATAGCCGACGAAAATGCCCTCACGGTATTCGCTCGTGCGCTCAGTTCCGGGGTAGCGGATATAACACGGCGTGTCGGACAGTCTGCGCGGCATGGTCTCGGCAAGCTTGCCGGAGGGACACGCCTTGCCGGAAACAAGGCGTGCTATAGCCTTCGCTCCGGCCTGACCGCCCAGATACCCGTGCAGCAGCGCCTTGGCGTGTTTATCCCAATCCGTTTCCACCGGGCTTCCGCAGGACAGAATGACTACGACGTTGGGGTTAACTTCGCTCACCTCGCGCAGAAGCCGTATCTGGTTTTCGGCGATGCGCATATGCTGCCTGTCAACGCCCTCGGCCTCGCTGCCCTCGTCGAGCCCCAGCCACATAAGCACCGCGTCCGCACGTCCGGCAAGCTTGCAGGCCTGCTCACGCAGCCTGCGGCTTTCGCCGCCGCTTCGCCTGAAGCCGGGTGCAAAGCCTATGACGTTCACGCCCTCGGTGCGCAGTGCGTCAAGGCCGCATTCGAGTTTGGTCGGCTCGATGTGCGAGCTGCCTGCGCCCTGATAGCGCGGCGTTTTCGCAAAATCGCCGATAACGGCGACGCGCGCACCGGGCTTGAGCGGCAGTATGCCGTCCTCGTTTTTCAGCAGCACCGCGCACTCCTCCGCAAAGCGTGCGGCAAATTCGTGGTGCTCGGCCAAATCGCAGTCGGGTGCGCTCCCAAACGCGCTCTCGGCGTCGGAAACAAGGCGCAGCAGGCGCGCAACGCGCTCGTTTAGAAGCTCGTGCTCAACCGCGCCGCTCTGCACGGCGTCGAGTATCTGCCGGTCGGTCTCGCCGCCGGTGCCGGGCATTTCAAGGCTGTTGCCGGCGATCAGGCCGCGAACTCTGTCGTTATCGCCGCCCCAGTCGGTGACGATGAGGCCGTCGTAGTCCCACTCGCGCGTGAGGATATCCTGCAAAAGGTGCTCGTTTTCGTTGGTGTACTGGCCGTTTAGCATGTTGTACGAGGTCATGAGGCACTTAACGCGCCCTTCCTTGACCGCGATCTCGAACGCCGGCAGGTAAATTTCACGCAGGGTGCGCTCGTCCATGACCGAGTCGCTGCTCATGCGCAGCGTCTCCTGCGAGTTTGCCGCGAAGTGCTTGACACAAGCGGCGATGCCGTTTGACTGCACGCCGCGGATGAGCGCCGCGGCACATTTTCCGGCCAGCAGCGGATCCTCGGAGTAGTATTCAAAATTGCGGCCGCACAGCGGACTGCGCTTGATGTTGACGCCCGGGCCGAGGATCACGCCGACGCGCTGTGCGCGCGTTTCCGCGCCGAGACGGCGGCCCATCTGCTCGATCATGGCCTCGTCCCAGCTGTTTGCCGCCGCGGACGCAGTCGGGAAGCATGTTGCCGGGTATGCCGCGTTCAGCCCGAGATGATCGTTCTTGCCGATCTGCTTGCGCAGACCGTGCGGCCCGTCGGTCAGCATCATTTGGGGAATGCCGAGGCGCGCAACGCCCTTCGTGTGCCAGAAGTCTGCGCCCGAGCACAGCGAGGCCTTCTCCTCGTCCGTCATTTTCGATATCAGTTCTGTATAGTCCACCATTCTTCTCCTTTTTTTAGTGGCGAATTGACGCACCTACCAATACATCTATCTCTGGTAGCCCGGCAGCGCAGACTACGTCTGCGAAGTAATAAGTAAAAAGTAAAAGTGAAAAAGTGCGGTATTCGCCCGTAGAGCTAATAGCTGATAGTTAATAGGCTTGATTTGCGCTTTAATTCAACCCCTCGGCAGCAAAGCTGCCTGCTCCCCTTGACAGGGGAGCCAATGGAGCGCGATGCAAAAATCAGCACCGCACTACTGGGTTGCACGGCACGCATGGTTTCCTCCATTGTCCCGAACCGGGCAACCGCAAAACTCAGCACCGTACTAACGTATGGCGGCAGTTTCCCGGTTTCGTCGGTAACTTCGACACCGGGCACCGGCAATATGCGTATCCGTAACTGCGGTAATTCGTCTCTAAAACTACATTTCTTCGACGGCGAAGACGTTGGGGAGGGCGGTGATAGCCGGGACAAGCTCGGTGCCGCCGAGCTTCGGCGTTGTCTGAACCGACAGCAGCGCGTAGTAGCGGTGCTCCTCGTCCTCGCCCTGGGTACGGCTGACCTCGAGGTTCGAGACCTTGAGCGAGCGCTCGCTCATCATCTCGAGCACAGTCTGGATGGTGTCGGGCTTTGTATATTCGATATACAGCGTGCATAGCCTGCTGCTTTTGGCGAACTTAAACTCGAACTTAATCAGCACTATCTCGGCAAAGAGTATGACCGCGGTCGCGAAGATCGCGCACTCGACAAAGCCTGCGCCGCAGGCGAGGCCGACGATGGCCGAGGCCCACAGTCCGGCGGCGGTGGTCAGACCCTTGACCTGACGGCGGCCGGTGACGATGATCGTGCCGGCGCCGATGAAGCCGATACCGGCGATGACCTGCGCGCCGAGCCTGCCGATGTCGGTGTAAAGCCCGAGGCCGAGCAGCAGGTACTGGCTGGTCAGCGTTGTTATCGCAGCACCCAGACAGATAAGAATGTGCGTGCGGAAGCCTGCCGGGCGGCGCTTTATCTCGCGCTCGGCTCCGATGACCGCGCCGCATATGAACGCAAGCAGCAGGCGCAGCGCCATGGCCAGCGTTGTGGATTCCCTTATAAAATCAAAGCATGAAAGCATGGCTGCACCTCCTTACTGGCTTTCTTCGATCGAAACCGTGCCGCCGAGCGCCGCAAGCTGCGCGAGAAGCTCGGTGTGGTTAAGCCCCTTCGGCAGATACACGCTCAGGTGCACGCCGAGCTGCGCGCGCCTGTCCTCCGGCTGCTTGCTCAGGTCGATGTCGAACACTGTGACGCCCTGCTCGCGCAGCGTGCTCAGTATGCCGCCGAGGCACTCCATGCCGTCAAGCTCGGCGAGGATGTTCATGTAGCGCGAGCGCTGTATCAGCCGGTTTTCCAGCGCCGGGAACGCATACATGCACACTAAGATCAGCGCGACCGACACGGCTACGCACTCGTAGTAGCCTGCGCCGATCGCGAGGCCGAGGCACGCCGACGCCCACAGTCCGGCAGCCGTGGTCAGACCCTTGACGCGCTTGCGCCCGGTCAGGATGATCGAGCCTGCACCGAGGAAGCCCACGCCGTTTATGACCTGCGCGCCAAAGCGCGAAACATCGTGCGTTGCGCCGACGGACTGCGCGGCCGCTGCCCACTGCGTTGACAGCATCAGGTCGATATACTGGCTGAGCATTATGGTCATCGACGAGCCGATGGCCACGAGCATATATGTTCTGAATCCGGCCGGTGAGCTGCGCCGCTCGCGCTCAAGCCCGAGCAGGCCGCCCACTACGACCGCCAGCAGTATTCTCACTGCCACAGACAAAAAACTCATTTTTTTAGAGGCGAATTAACGCCGCTCCTTTACATTTATGTTGGTGCCCGGTTCGAAACAATGGTGGAAACAGTGGCGTTTCGCATCCCGGGGGAATGTTCTATATTAGTGCAAAAGCTATGCACCGATCCCTGCAAATGCGGCATTAAATTTAGCGCCGCTTTCTTCGCATCCTGCGGCTGCGGCGGACGAGGAGCAGGATGAACACCAGCAGCAAAAACACCGCGATCGAGCAGACGATGACCGTTGCGAGCTTTTGCTCGCGGCTCAGCTCCTGCGGCCGAACGGCTTGCGGCTCCGGCTCTTCAAACCGTGCCTCGCCCTGAGAAACGAGCGTCACGGTTCCGTAGACAGTGCCGTCGTTGGGGTCTGAAAACGTGACCGCGCCAAGCTCCGTGCCCTCTGCCGGAACATCAGTCAGCGTCTCCGCATAGAGCGTGACCTCGCTTTTGAGCTTTGCTGCGTCCAGCTCCTTTGCCGCAAGCGCGTTTATCTCCTGCGAACACACGAGCGTTATCTCGCCGCGCTGCCCGTCTTTTTCGATCGGCTGCACCGCGGCAGGATAGCCGCGCTCAACGATGCTGCGGTAGGAGTAGTTTTCAAAGCACCAGTCGAGCAGCGTCACCGTGTCGGCAAAGCTGTCAAACTCTTTGTTTGCCGTGTCGCCGTCCGCGCCGAGGACGACGGCAATGACGTTCACGCCGTCGCGCTGCACGGCGCTGACAAGGCAATAGCCGGCCTTTTCGGTGTAGCCGGTTTTGACGCCTACTGCGCCGGGGTAAACGTACTTGTCCGAATACGGCGAGTCGGGCGTTATGAGTGCGTTCGAGCTTTCCAGAACGCGCGCCGGCGAGTCGTTGGTCGCGCTCGTCGTGTATTCGCGGCAGCCGACAAGCTGCGCGAAAAGCTGATGGCGCATGCCCTCGCAGGCGATGAGAAAAATATCTCTCGCGGTGGTGTAGTGATTATCGTCCGGCATGCCGTGGGTGTTTGCAAAATGCGTGCCGGAGCAGCCAAGCTCCGCTGCGCGCGTGTTCATGCGCTCTACAAAGGCGCTTATCGAGCCGGAAATGTGCTCGGCGATGATGTTGCACGCCTCGTTTGCCGAGGCAAGCGCCGCGCAGTAGAGAAGATCACGCAGGCTCATCGTTTCGCCGCGGTCAATATACGCGGTCGAGCTGTCATGCTCAAGGCCGGTTTTGCACGCTGCCGAGGCCGTAACCATGTCGTCGGTCGAAGCCGTTCCGGCCTCGATCGCTTCGACGGCCAGCAGCAGAGTCATTATCTTCGTAAGGCTTGCCGGCTCGCGGCGCGAGTATGCGTCGATATTGAAAAGTATCCTGCCGCTGCCCATGTCGCCGAGCAGCGCGCACTGAGTGCTTTTTAGCTTCGGCGCGCCGTCATCCTCGGCGAGGGCGCAGGGAAGCGCCATGCCCAGCACAAGGCTCAGACATAGGGCGAGTGCCGTTATACGCAGTTTCATCATTATCTATTCCCCACAGCTTCCGTTTATACCATATATTATAGATATATTTTGCTGCCGGCGCAAGCGGTAATCGATGTTGTTTTATACGTTTGCAAATTTGCAAAGCTGTGTTATAATAAAGTTTCAGACAAGAATATTAATGTAGGAGGTAATAACCTTGACTAAAATAGACATTTTCTCCGGATTTCTCGGAGCAGGAAAAACCACGCTCATCCGCAAGCTCATCGCGGAGGGCTACAAGGGCGAGAAGCTCGTTCTGATTGAGAACGAGTTCGGCGAGATAGCCGTTGATGGCGGCTTCCTGCGTGATGCGGGCGTTGAGATAACCGAGATGAACTCCGGCTGCATCTGCTGCACCCTCGTCGGCGACTTCACCGCCGCGCTGCAGAAGGTCATTGATAAATATCACCCCGACCGCATCCTCATCGAGCCCTCGGGCGTCGGCAAGCTCTCCGACGTTGCAAAGGCCGTTGCGAGCGTCCCCGGCTGCGAGATCGGTGCAAAGGTCACCGTTGTTGACGCAGGCCGCTGCCGCATGTACATCCGCAACTTCGGCGAATTTTTCAACGATCAGGTGCACAATGCCGACGTTATAGTCCTCAGCCGCACCGACTCCGCCGCCGACGGCAAGGTCGTCACCGCGACCGCTATGCTCAGCCAGCTCAACCCCAATGCAACCGTCATCACCACTCCCTGGTCGGAGCTTGACGGCAAGCAGATAGTTGACGTTATGGAGCGTATCGACTCGCTGTCCACCACCATGCAGGAGATGGAGCACCACGACCACAACGAGCATCACCACGATCACGACCATGACCACGATCACGATCACGAGCACGATCACGAGCACGGCGAAAGCTGCTCCTGCGGCTGCGGACATGACCATCATCACCACGACGCAGACGAGGTGTTCACCTCCTGGGGCGTGGAGACTCCGAAGAAGTTCACCGAGGAGGAGGTCAGAAAGGCGCTGGGCGAGTTCGACGAGGATGCAAGCTACGGCACGATCCTGCGTGCCAAGGGTTTTGTAGATTCGACCGACGGACAGTGGATCTATTTCGACTACGTTCCCGGTGAGGCGGACATCCGCCGCGGCGGCGCTGCCGTCACCGGCCGTGTGTGCGTCATCGGCTCGAAGATAAACGAGCAGGGTATCAAGGAGTTGTTCGGTATTGAGTAAGGTTAAAGAAGTTCCCGTTTTTCTGTTCACGGGCTTTCTCGAGAGCGGAAAAACCAAGTTCATTCAGGAAACGCTTGAGGACAAGCGCTTCAACAGCGGCGAGAGAACGCTGCTGATCGTCTGCGAGGAGGGCGAGGAGGAGTACGCGCCCGATAAATTCTCCGCGCCTAACGTTTTCATGGTAAATGTCGAGGAGCAATCCGAGCTTACACGCGCCAATCTGCGCAAGTGGCTCGACGAGCACGACTGCGAGAGATGCGTCATCGAGTACAACGGTATGTGGATGCTCGACGATCTGTATCAGGCGCTGCCCGAGATGTGGATGGTGTATCAGGAGTTTTTCTTTGCCGATGCGCGCAGCATTCTCAGCTACAACGCCAACATGCGCAACCTCGTTTACGATAAGCTCAAAAGCGCGGAGCTGACGGTTTTCAACCGCTATGACGACTCCATCGACAAGATGGAGCTGCACAAGCTCGTGCGCGCCGCCTCGCGCCGCAGCGATATCGCCTATGAGTACGCAGACGGCACCGTCAAGTACGACGAGATCGAAGATCCTCTGCCGTTTGACCTTGACGCGCCCATCGTCGAGATCGGTGACGACGACTACGCCCTGTGGTATCGCGATATGTCCGAGGAGCCGAAAAAGTACGAAAACAAGGTCGTTCGCTTCAAATGCCGCTATTTAAAGCGCAAAAAGGTTCCGGCAGGCAACTTCATCGTCGGCCGCCACGTCATGACCTGCTGCGCCGAGGATATCCAGTTTGCCGGGCTGATCTGCCAGTGGGGCGATTCCGAAAACATCGTCGGCGACTCCTGGCATGTGCTCACAGCGCGCATTAACTTCAAGTTCAGCCGCGCTTACGGCAAAAAAGGCCCCGTGCTCACCTTCATCGAGGACTCGCCCTGCGAAGTCCCCGAGCAGCCCGTCGCCACATTCTATTAGAGGCGCATTGACGCACCTACGAATACATTTATCTCTGGTAGCCCGGTTCGAGGGCGCGGAGGAAACCGCACTTGCGTTACGCGAGGCAACCACGGTTTCCTCCGCATCCTCGATACCGAGTGCCCCAAAAAAATCCACTGCCGCACTAATGTAGTGCGGCAGTTTTACGGTTTTGCAGGCAGTCTCGATACCGGGCTACCGCAATATGCGTATTGGTAGGTGCGTCAATTCGCCTCTAAAAAAAGGTCTTTGTCGATTATGGCCTGAAGGGCTTGCTGGACGGCGGTTTCAAAACCGAGCTCCTTGAGCTTGCAGACGCCCTCGACGGTGGTTCCGCCGGGCGAGCATACGCGATTCATGAGCGCGATGGGGTGCTCATCGCTGTCCATAGCCAAAGCGCTGCTGCCCATGACGGTAGCCGTTGCGATCTCCTCGGCCATGGGGCGCGAAAATCCCGCGCGCACTCCGGCCTCGGCCAGCGCGTCGATGTAAAGCAGAACAAACGCACCGGAGGCTCCGCCCAGCGCGCCGAACGCCGGGAACATTTTTTCCTCAATGTGATATATCTTGCCTACCGACGAGAAAATGCCGTCGGCGATTTTTATATCGTCGGCCGTTGCGCCCTTGCCGCCGCAGATCGCGGTGACCGAGGCCTTGACCTTTGCGTTTATGTTCGGCATGCACCTTACGACGGGCACACCCTTGGCAAGGCGCTCCTCATACCAGCCGGTGCTCTTGCCGGCGGCGATGCTGATAACGGTCTTGTCCTTGGTGACGCCCTTGACTATCTCCGGCATGACCTCGGGCAGCACCTGCGGCTTGACCGCGAGGATGATCACGTCGGCCTTTTCCGCGACCTCGGCCGCCGACGCGCAGGGGATCAGCCCGTGCTTTTCCTTCAGCGCAAGCGTCTTGCCCTGGCTGCGGTTGAAGCCGTAGAGATAGTCGTTTTTGAACTTGCCGCAGGCGGCCATGCCTGCAATGATGGCTCCGGCCATGTTGCCGAGCCCGATGAAGCCGTATTTCATAGCGCACACTCCTTAGTTTTTTGGTATTTGCATTCATTTTACCATCTTGCGGCCGTTTTCGCAATCGCCGCAGCTATACAATAATTATAAAATGGTATTGCAAAATATTATGTAACCTGATATAATAAATGACACCGTTTTGTAACCACAAATCTACTGCCCCGGAGGTTTGCCTATATGAAAAAAATTCGCAGAGTGTTGGCGCTGGTGCTTGTTGTAAGCAGCCTGCTCGCCGTCGCGTCTGTCGGTGCGCTGGCCGATGCGATCCCCGGCCAGAGACTCGCCGTTTTTGACGATATCGGCCAGATGAACAGCAGCACTTTCACCGATGTAAGCTCAAAAACATGGTGCTATTCCGGCGTCAAGACCGCCTATAACAAGGGCATCATGCTCGGCTATACGGACAAGACCTTCCGCCCGAACAACAACGTCAGCTGGGCCGAGGCCATAACGATAGCCGCGCGCATCCACGCCGCGTATAACGACAATCTTATTGCCGAGCCGAGCCAGAACGAGGCTTGGTTCATGACCTATTACAGATACTGCTCCGAGCGCGGCATGCTGCCCTCGGCAACCCCGGCGGTGAGCAAGCTCAGCCAGAGCATCAACCGCTATAACCTCGCGTATCTGTTTGCCAAGACGATCGACGATCAGGACATGCCGAAGATCTGCGACTACGCCATCGGCGATCTGAGCAGCATCCCCGGCTATTATAAGGCCTCGGTCGAAAAGCTCTATGCCGCCGGCGTAATGATCGGCATGGACTCGTCCTATCGCTTCTGCGGAACGAGCACGACCAGCCGCGGCCAGATAGCCACGGTCATCTCTCGCCTTGTTGAGCCTGCGCTGCGCCAGGGCCACGATTCCAAGGTCAACGCCGACATGGCCGCATACGAGGCAAACCTCGAAAACGACAGCATCGCCGTCCAGATCGGCAAAACAAACTACTGCCTGTATAAGGGCTACGACACCGTGGACACGGTAAGCTACGGCCTGTACGCGGTCAGCTCCTCGGGCGTGAGCACCAAGCTTTACAGCGCAGCTGTCGGCCAGTATCTTGACAACATAAGCGTGTATGACGGCAAGGTGTATTTCTGCCGCAGCATGACCGGAAGCGAAAAGGGCGCGCTCATGTGCTATGATCCGGCAAGCGGCACATTCTCCACTGTCTACGATGGCTATATCATCGAGTCCTACTGCTTCTATGACGGGCAGCTTTACGCGCTTGCGTTCACCAAATATGCCGACAAGCCCTCCGGCTATACATATGCATTCGGCAGGATCGTAAACGGTGCGTTCAACGCGATACGCTCGAATATCCCCTATTCCCAGGTTCCGAACTTCGTGCCCTACGGCTGGAACGGCAAGATCTATTTCAAGATGGCCGAGCTTATGGTTTTCAAAAACGAGCAGGGCGTGGAGTCAAGCGTGAACGTCGATAAGCTCTATGCCTACGACATCGCAAGCGGCAATATCTCAAAGGTCTGTGACTATAAGATAAACACCAGCTTCTTTGACGGACATGTCATGTACTTCCTGGCATACGACACCGAGGGCAACTATGACCTGAACCTTTACGCCGTTTCCGTCGAGGCTCCCGGCGCGATAACTCTCGTCGGAGAGTTCCCCAAGACAACAAACGTGCGCAACCGCTCGCTGTATAAATTCGGCGATAAGTTCTACTGCCTGTCGTCCTTCAACCGCTATGTTTACAGCATGGATAAGACCGGCAGCACCCGACTTGCCCTTATCTGCGGCGGCGTTTACGACAGCCTGAACTTCACTGCCGACAAGCTCGTGCTCATCCCCAACACGCTCACGACGAGCAACCCCAACGAGCTGAAGGTGTATAACGCCAAGAGCCTTGCCGCCCGTGCGCTTTACGGCGACTGGCTCGGTCAGAGCGTTTACTACACCGGTGCGCGCTTCGTTCCCGAGGAGGGCAAGGGCTTCTACTCGACGACCGAGAGCGTCAGCACGGTTTCCAATCTGCCGATCACCGTTACCAAGGCATTCTCGCGCGGCAGCGATTTCATCGTGCAGACGAAGTACACAAACCAGCTTGATTCGGAGATTATCCTCCGCTCGTACATCGTAAAGGTCTATCTCAACGGTCAGCTCGTTGCATCCGACCTCAACCGCATGGTGGGCATCAATATGAGAGTTAACGATATCGAGACCTTCACCTTTGTCATCGCCGGCAGCGACGTTCTGACAAACTTTGAAGTGGGCGACGGCGACCTGAGCATCGAGGTCGTTCCGACCTTCGACATTGTTCCGCCCGAGACCAAGGCGTGAGCAAAATAATTTAAGCAGCAAGCAGCCGCGGCAGAGCATTCTGCCGCGGCCATTTTTTGCCGGAGTGCCATCGCGCCGAGCGCCGTTGACTATTGGATCTGCAAATGCTATTATCGGAACATATCACTACACACGGAGGCTTAGGCAATGAGTAACAGACGGACATTTTTCCAATACGTCATCCCATCCGTTCTGTCGTTTGCACTTTCCGGCGTGTATGCCATAGTTGACGGCTTCTTTGTCGGCAACTCCATCGGCGATGCCGGGCTTTCCGCGATAAACATTGCCTATCCCGTAACTGCTGTCCTTCAAGCCGTTGGAACGGGACTCGGCATGGGCGGCGCTGTCAGGTATTCTATTCTGAAAGCCGAGGGAAACGCGGAGAAGGCGCGGGAATACATTGCCGCGGCGACGTGGCTGATGCTGCTTTTCAGCGTGATTTTGACCGGAGCGGTGTACCTCGCCTCAAAAAGCATTCTCGCTGCGCTCGGCGCATCGGGCGAACTGCTCACGCTCGGCGATGAGTATATAAGGGTGATCGCACTCGGCGCCGTTTTGCAGATATTCGGCACAGGGCTTGTTCCGTTTATGCGCAATTACGGCGGTTCATTGTGGGCAATGATCGCCATGATCTGCGGCTTTGCCGCGAACATCGTCCTCGACTATGCCTTCGTGTGGGTTCTCGGCCAGGGAATGTACGGAGCAGCTCTGGCGACGGTTATCGGGCAGGGCATAACGATGGCCGTGGCGCTTGTTTACTGCGCGGCTAAAAAGAATCTCGCTTTGAAGGTCGCAGCTGCCGACGCTCCGGAAACGGCACTTCGGATATTGAAGATCGGCCTTGCACCGTTCGGTCTTACCCTCGCGCCGAATATATCGCTTGTTATCATAAACCGCTTTTCGGTGTCCTATGGCGGACAGGAGGCGATCGCGGTCTATGCATGTATATCGTACATCATCTGCATCGTCTATCTGCTGCTGCAGGGCGTCGGCGACGGAAGTCAGCCGCTTATGAGCCGTTTTTACGGCGCAGGCAACAAAAGATCGCTCAAGCACACAAAGACGATGGCTTATGAATTTGCCATGGCTCTGGCGCTTATCGGAGGGCTGCTGATCTATCTGATCAGGGGCAAGATCGGGCTGCTGTTCGGTTCATCCGCCGCGGTGAATGCAGGGGTCATAGCGGTCATGCCGATCTTTCTTGTGTCGGTTCCGTTTGACGCGATAACACGAGTTTCAACGGCGGCATTTTATGCAACCGAGAAGAACGTGCTGTCCTATATCCTTACCTTCGCCGAACCTGTGCTCATGCTTGTTCTGATGCTCGCTCTGCCGCCTCTGCTCGGCGGCCAGATAATGATCTGGTGGAGCACAGTTTTCGCAAAGATAATCACAGCACTGATAAGCATCGTCCTGACTGCCCGAAATAGATAGAAAATAGGCGTGGCCAAACGGTCACGCCTTTTGTACATTTTGTTTTTTAACTTTAAAATAGTGCGCCGCCATAAGGACGATGAACACGCTGCTGCAATAGCCGAATATGGGGTACACGACGCCGATGAGGTCGCCGAAGCCGAACAGGCTGCCGAGGAACATGCACAGGGCGTACACGGCGGTGAACGGCTTTTTGTGCCCGGCAATGCGCGCCGACTTTGCCGTGAGCATGCCGACAAATGCAACAAGGCTCGAAAGCGCCGTGCCGAACATGGCAAGCAGCAGCAAAACGCCGTAGACATAGCCCCACGCTGCGCCGCGGCTCTGGGCAAGGGCGAGCATGGGAAGCTGCGCATCGGCGGTCTCGGGCGCTGCCGAGACGGAAACGAGCACACTTCCGGCTATCAGCAGCAGAACGCACGCACCTATAGCAATGCCGCCTACCGCGGCTTTTTTGCTTTTTACATACGGGCCGAGCGGCGCGATCATGGCGATGCTGCCGAACACGTTATAGCAGGCAAAGCTCACCGCCGCAACGAGCCAAGAACTCATGAGCGGATTGCTGCCGCCGCCCGACTGCGGCAGGACAAGGCCGTTTGCGCAGATGCTCATGATGCCGAAAACGAGCGTCACGACCGACAGCACCGGCACGGTCGCCGAAAATGCCGAGACCATGCCCGAAAATCCGGCCAGCGATACGACCGCGACGAGCGCCGCGAACACTGCCGAGCCGATGAACGGCGCAAGGCCGAACAGCTGCTCGAGCAGCGCGCCGACTCCGGCCGACATTATCGTGCCCACACCGAACAGAAACAGCAGCTCCAGCACCGTCACCGCGCCGCGCAGCAGCGGCCAGTCACGGCGCACAACTATCTTGTCGATCTCGCTGAGCTTCGTGAGCCGGCCCAGCAGGATCATTATGATCCCGGTGAAAAACAGCAGTGCCACGGCCACCAGCAGCCCGGCGACGCCCTTCGTGCCAAACGAGCCGAAAAATTGCCACAGCTCCTGCCCGGAGACATACCCTGCCCCCAAAAAGCATCCGGCAAACGCCAGACCCAAATTAAAACTTCCGATCTTCTTCATTTTTTCAGTGGCGCTTTAGCGCACTCCTTATACATTTATGTTAGTGCCCGGTATCGAAACTGCTGACAAAACCATGATGTTTCGCATCCCGGGAGTTTGTGCTATATTAGTGCAAAATTTTTGCTGCACATTGTAGGGAACGGATAAATCCGTTCCCTACGACTGTCGATTTTCGTGCCGACAAAACCGTGGCGATGGGCGAGCAATGCTCGCCCCTACAGGGCGCGGTGCAAGATTCAGCGCCGTACTTGCGTTACGCGAAACGTCACGGTTTTGTCAGCAGTTTCGATACCGGGCAACCGGAGATAACCGTATCCGTAGGTGCATCAAAGCGCCTCTGAAAAAGCGGAACAGGCAAGCCTGTTCCCTACATGGTGCGGCAAAAAACTTGACAGCGCACTATCGGGTTGCGTAGCAGTTATGGTTTTCACCATTGTCTCGACACCGGGTTCACGCAAAATCCGTATCCGTAGGTGCGTCAATGCGCCTCTAAAAAAAGCGCCTCTGAAAAAAATCCATGAAGGCCTTGAAGTCCGGGCCGTGACCGGGATACTTGATGTGCGCAAGCTCGTGCAGGACGACCTCGGAGATGAACTCGCGCGGTTCGGCGGCAAGGTACACGCTCAGCCATATCCTGCGCTCGGCAACGTTGCAGCTGCCCCAGCGCGTTTTCATCTTTTTTGTGTGCCATTCGCGGCAGTGCAGGCCGGTCCTGTCCTGCCACAGCGCAAGATACTCCTCCGCGATCGGCGTGAGAATCACACGGTAAAACTCTATGATCGCAGCCTCGCGCTGCTCGCGCGAGCTGCCCGGGCGCATGGTGAGCACGACCTCGCCGCCGGATATCGCGACGCCGGGCGTGCCGCCCTCCTCAACGCGAAGCCGAAACGGTTTACCGAGCACGCGCAGAGTCTCTCCGCTTTCAAAATTCTGCGGTCTGAGCCGGGCTTTTTCGAGCATCTGGCCGCGGTGCTTTTCGATCCAGCCGCGCTTTCGATCCAGTATCGACTCGATATCTGCGTCCGACATACGCAGCGGCGCCGTTACATGTACCTCGCCATCGCGCGTGATGCGTATATTCAGATTTTTGACCCGTTTTCGGGCAATAAATATCTTCTCCATTTTTTAGAGGCGCATTGACGCACCTACGGATACATATATCTACGGCGGCCCATTATCGAAACGATGGATAAAACCATAATTGCCTCGCGCTATGCAAGTGCGAACCAAACTTTTATTTGCACCCCATTGGCTCACCTGTCAAGGGGAGCAGGCAGCTTTGCTGACGAGGGGTTTTAGTGGCGCATTTGGTCTGTACCGATACGCTTATTGCGTCAATGCGCAACTAAATAAGTGCGCTTGCGCACACAATGGCTGTCAGCTAGCTATAAGCTTCGGCAAAGCCGCACGGTTTTGTCAGCAGTTTTGATACCGAGCTACCGGAGATAACCGTATCCGTAGGTGCAGTAAAGCGCTGCTAAAAAGCATGGAGGGCGGCGGCAGCGGCCAGCGCCGCGGAATAGATACGATGACGCTGCATTTTCGAGGTCTGATCCTTTGCCATGTGGCAGTCGGCGATGAGCACGACGCTGACGGCAAATGCGGCAGCACCGCTTGCGGCCTTGCAGCCGCTCGCCTTCGGTGACGTTGCCATGTGCAGCAGCGCGGCGAGGAAGTACGCACCGCTGGCCGCCTCATGCGCCTGCATCAGCGCGGCATTGGCCTTATGCATGCCCAGCTTCCGCAGTGGGTATTTCACCAAAAGTGCCGACAGCGCGGCCGCCGCGGCATATCCGGATGTCTTATGTACTGCATTTTTAACACTCATTTTTTCAGTAGCGCTTTGGCGCTCCTCCTATACGTTTATTGCGCGGATTTGTAGCGGCGTCAATGCGCCTCCAAGAAAACATTGGCATCGCCGCATAGCTCTTTCAGCTCGGCGATGAGCGAGGGATGGATCAGGCACTTTGCGCCGATGCGCCGTTTTTCGCGCTCGAGGTAAATTATCATCTGCTGCTGGCCGGGGAACATGGTGAGGATCAGCTCGATGCGCGCAAGGCGCGGATCGTCCTCGCCGGGCAGCTTGACCCAGAGCTTGGAGTCGGCGTTTGTCCTCGGCGGCTCGGGCTTGAGCTTGCCGAGGTCGGCTATCGGGCGGATGCTGTCCGCCATAAGCTGCGGCTCCTTCTCGTCGCGCATGGATATGCGGCCGCGCACGATGATGGGCGCGTTGTCTTTGATATACACACTGCCTGTGTCCAGCGCGCGCTGGAACGCGATCAGCTCCATCGCGCCGGTGTCGTCCTCGAGATTAATGTAGCTCATGAGCGTGTTCGACTTCGTCGTGCGCGTGCGGCTTGACTGCACAACGCCGGCAACGGTGACGACAGCGCCGTCGGGATATGCCTTTTTCTCGCTCTCGGAGGCGGAGTCTGTCAAAATCGCGCCTATGGGTACTATCCCGGCTCTGCGCACGGCGGCGCGGTACTCGTCCATCGGGTGGCCGCTCAGGTACAGACCGGCCGTCTCCTTTTCCATTGCAAGCAGCTCTGCGCGTGTGTACTCCTCGACCTCCGGGATCTTGATCCTGATGGCTCCGGCATCCTCGAAATCCGGCTCGCCGAAGAGATTGAGCTGCCCCTCGACGTTGTTGCGGCTTTCCTGCTGGATGCCGTCGATCATGACGCCGGCCACGCGCAGCAGCGCCTTGCGCTTGAAGCCCATGCTGTCGAACGCTCCGGCGCGGATGAGGTTTTCGACCGCGCGGCGGTTGAGCTCCCTGCCGGCCATGCGGCGGCAGAAATCCTCAAGGCTGCGGAACGGCCCGTCCTCCTCTCGGCGCGAAATAAGCTCGTTTATGAAGCCGCGGCCGATGCTTTTAATGGCAACAAGGCCGAAGCGGATATCGTTTCCGCTGACGGAGAAGTCGGCAAACGATTCGTTGACGTCCGGCGGCAGCAGCCTTATGCCCATCTCGCGGCATTCGGCGATGTACTCGGCGATCTTGGTGCTGTTATCGAGCACCGACGAGAGCAGCGCGGCCATGTACTGGCGCGGATAGTGCTTTTTCATGTACGCCGTGCGGTAGGATACTATCGCGTAGCTTACCGCGTGCGCCTTGTTGAAGGCGTAGGACGCAAAGTCAAGGATCTCGTCATAGATGCTGTTTGCGATATCCTCGGTAATGCCGCGCTTTACCGCGCCGTCGATGCCGCGGCTTTCGTCGCCGTGGACGAAGGCGACGCGCTCGGCGTCGATGACCTTGTGCTTTTTCTTGCTCATCGCGCGGCGGATCATGTCCGCCTGGCCGAGTGAAAATCCGGCAAGGCGGCGGAAAATTTCAATTACCTGCTCCTGATAGACGATGCAGCCGTAGGTGACCTCGAGTATCGGGCGCAGAAGCTCGTGCTTGTAGCTTATCTTCTCGGGATGCGCCGAGCACTCGATAAATCGCGGAATGCTGTCCATCGGGCCGGGACGGTACAGGGCTATAACTGCGGTAATGTCTTCAATGCTCTTGGGCTTGAGGCCGGTGCAAACGCCGGTCATGCCGGTGCTCTCAAGCTGGAAAACGCCGCTCGTGTGCCCCTCCGAGAGCATTTTGAAAACCTCTGCGTCGCCGTCGGGGATCTTTTCAACCTCGAAATCCGGCTCGGTGCGCCGCACCATTTTCGCCGCGTCCTCGAGCACTGTGAGGTTTCGCAGACCGAGAAAGTCCATTTTGAGAAGCCCCAGCTCCTCAAGCGTTGTCATCTGATACTGCGTGACGACCGACTCGTCGTTTTTCGACAGAGGAACGTATTCGTAAACGGGCCTGTCGGTTATGACAACGCCGGCTGCGGGCCTGCTCGCATGGCTCGGCATGCCTCCGAGCGTTTTGGCAAAGTCGATGTGCCGATATAGCAACTAGTTGCTCTCGTATATGTAACGCCGGGGGTTTCATACGCGCAAAGCCATCTTGATGGACAGTATACGACTAATGTGTGAGTCCTTTGAATCGGCATCCGAGCTACAAGAATAGATTTGAAACACATTATAATTTTATTTT
>OJKI01000072.1_pt1 | contig 52077 bp, 25 predicted proteins | sample 1596431 | NCBI WGS metagenome assembly OJKI01 (sample SAMEA4350165, study PRJEB24818) | metagenome | biome: human; feature: gut; material: faeces | place: Denmark | collected 2013-09 | reverse complement strand
AAGTTTATCATTGATACAACTGATAAAGGTTATGATTATTATGAGAGATTTGTAAATGAATGGCTTGAATCCAATAAATTTTCTTCATATAAGAAGAAAAATAATGGAAGGATTTTAAAATATTATATAGGAGATTTGATGTTTAGATTTGGATTTAATCATTATAGAGATGGTCAAAATATGATAATTGAAACTTGGTTATCCGTATTTGGTCAAGAAAATCCACTTTCATTTAAGTCTTATACACAGAAAGAAGGGACCGTTGATATTGCTTCTGGTTTAGCTACTGGAGAACTTAAATCAAATAATGAAACACCCATATTAGTTAATCAGCAAGGAAAAGATGAGTACTTAATTTTTCTAAGTTCATTAATAAATATTCCCGAAACAATACAAGATTCTAACAATGTTACATTAAAAGATAAATATGATTTAAGCAAAATTAAAAATCAAAAATTAGAAAAGAAAGAAAATCACAAAACTATATTTATAATTTTAGCTATTAGTTTATCATTAACTGCTATATTATTTTTATTGGGATTAATTTAATATTAAGTTAATAACAAAATGTGTTATAATTGATTAGAGATTGATTCTTATATCAATCGTCTTTGTAAGAAAGTTGTAGATTACTACGACACTCGCACCAAAGTAGAGATTAGCAAAGCTAATCTCTTTTAGTATGGCAGAAAAGGGATTCAAAAAGCAGAAAAGACATCGAGCAAATTATTCAAAGATTGGGTAGAACAAAGGAAAAATCCAGCAACAACATGAAGAAGAGTATAGATAATATTTAATACGTGAGAATTAAAAAGAGATAGTAGTTTATGCTACTATTTTTTTTTGCATAAAATACTGTAGACTTTTACCCTGAAGTCAAAAAAGATTTATAATGTACAAAGAAAAATAAAAAATTTTTCAAAAAAATAAAACATTGTGTTTTGAATATTGTACAATATAATAACATAACAAAGGGAAGGAGAAAGATACGCAATGGAAAAAGGACTAAAAAATTCAATTTTATTTGATCAATTATGTGAGGAGTGGTTATCGTACAAAAAACCAAGGATTAAAGAATCGACATATTCAAACTACAAATTTTCAATAGACAGATTTTTGAAGAGACGCTTTTATGGAAAAACATTAGAGTTCTTCGTTGACTATAATTTTAATCAATTTGTGGAGGAATTGCAAAGCAAGTTGGCAAACAAAACAACAAGGAAGATAGGAGTAATTTTAAAATCAATTTTAAGATATGCAGAAAGGAAATATGATTTTGACTTTAAATTGGATTTAATGACATTACCCTTGGTAGATCCGAAGGAAATAGAAATATTTACTGACAGAGAAAGACTAAAACTAGAAAGACATCTTAATAGATCGCAAGATATCAAAGAACTGGGAATATATATAAGTCTATATGCAGGCTTGAGAATAGGGGAAACATGTGCATTAAAATGGTCAGACATAGATTTTGAAAACAAGTTAATTAATATAACACATACATTGCAAAGAGTGTATGTTGATAAGGATGATACGAAGGTTGTAATCACAAATCCTAAGACAAAACAGTCAATTAGAAAAATTCCGATTGCAAGGGAGCTGTTTGCAAAATTAAAAGAAATGAAAAGATATTATGAAAATGATGATTACATATTAACTGGCAGACCAGATAGATCTGTTGAACCAATTGGATACAGATATACATACAAAAAAGTGCTCAGAGAATGCAGACTTCAGTACAAAAATTATCATTGTTTAAGGCACACTTTTGCAACAAGATGCATAAGAGTGGGAATGGATGTAAAATCGTTAAGCGAAATATTAGGGCATTCTAATATTAGTATAACATTATCAATTTACGTACATTCGTCATATGAAATAAAAAAGAAATTTATTGACAGACTATAAAAATAAAAACAGAAATGAAATTGCTCATTTCTGTTCTTATAATTATGGGCCTACTGCGACTACTTTGTTATGAGGACTGTAAGTATCTCGTGATATACACTCGGAAGAAATCAAAGTTCCGTTTTTATCATATACATATTTATATGTTGCAGTTTTGCAACCGTTAGAACCGCTTGAGATAACACGCGTTTCTCCAGTAGCTAAAGAAGGATCTTTTTGATAAGTTGTCTTGTATGGAACAGAAGAAATATATCTAGGATCAAGAACAACTGTGCAATCATCATCTGTTTTTAGACCATATATATATACCTTTAATTTCTTGCCAGAAGTGTCTGTAACAATTCTAATAGGGTAGTTTCTGTTGTTTCTAAATCTGAAATCAGGACCACCCCAAGAAACAGTAGCATCTAATCCAGCCTTAACATATCCGGGATTGAAATAATGGTTTGTTCTTTCTACAATCTCTAAGTTTGCATATAATACTGCATTATATAAAGTTGATGAAACCTGGCAGATACCACCACCAACTTCTTGGACAACTTTTCCATTAGAGTAAGCCCCAGCTTCCCTAAAACCAGCAGCCCTTGTTCTTTGACCAACTGCCTGATTATAAGAAAATTCTTCGCCAGGCATTAAAACAAGGCCATTTAACTTTGCTGATGACAAAATAATGTTATTAGATCTGTTGTAACCACTGCTAGTAAAAGAAGTAGAGAATTGTGATAACAGGTCAGGAAAAGCCTCATTACCAATTTGGTTAGTAGTAACGTTAGGATATGTTATTTTCAACGGTATAGTATATTCGTCTTGTTGATTAGAAATTATAGCTTTTGCTTCCTCCATAGAAATCGCAAAGTCAAGTCCGTTAGAAGAAGGATACACAACATATGGGTTGGTTGTGTAAGATGCATCAACAGGCAACTTAAATATATCTTTATAAATAGCATCTAAGTTTATAGGTTCTGCACCAACATTATTTACAGGAATATTAATTGTTTCATTCTTTGAACTGATGTCATTAAGGAAGGATAATATTTCGTCTTTTAAATCAGAACTTGAAATTAAAATTCCGTCTTTTCCGGAAGTGATAATTAAATTAGTTCCATCAATAGAATATCCAGAATTAACAACTCTGTCCGGTAGTTGAGCGTTGATACTATCTATAAGAGAATTTAGTAAATCCTCGTCATAATTAATACTTGGCGAGATATTATAATTTTTAAGCAATAATGATAATATAGTGTAATTATTTTTAATTAAACTGTCAGATTTTCCAATAGAATAAGCTTGTTCAACAGCACTGTCAACGTCAAAGCTAACTCCAAACTGCTCTGGAAGAATGACTGTCTGAAAATCGTTATGCTGTAAAGAAATCTCTTCTGAGATGTGATTGCCAATAATAGAAGAAACCTTCTTTTTAGCTTCATCAATAGTTAAATTAGAAACATCGATTCCTTGAACTGAAATACCACTAAAAATAGTTTCATTATCTCTATTTATCAAAGCAAAAACTGTAGATAAAATCCCGACTAGAATGGCAAAAATAAACAGCGGAATTAAAAGAAGTAAAAATGACTTTAACTTCTTTTGATGTTCTATATCTTTACAAGCCGAAGTTATAATTTCCTCAGCATCATTAAAAATTTGTTGTTCCTCGATTATTTCTTCATCTTTGGTTTGAATGTTAGTTTGTTTGCTCATTTGTATAAATCTCCGATTTTAAGATAAATATATTAAACTACAAAAAATATATTTTGTAAATAATATTCAAAATAATAAATAAATATTATAAATTTGTTTATAATAACTAGAAAAAATAACAATATAATGATATACTATCAAAAAAGTTAAGAAAGGGTTGATAAAAATGTCAGAGAAAACTCAAGGAGAAGAACTAAGAGAGAAACTATTCAATAATAAAAAGAATGGTTGGGAAAGTGTTTCTGAAGAGGAAGGAAGAAACATATTTAATTATTGTGATGGATATATGAAATTCTTAAATGAAGCAAAAACAGAAAGAGAAATAGTAAAAAGAGCTACAGAGATAGCAAAAGAAAACGGATACAAAGAAATTTCAGAATACAGTACTCTAAAAGCAGGAGATAAAGTTTATTATATAAATAAAGGTAAAAACTTATTTTTAGCAGTAATAGGAGAGGAAAATATAGAAAATGGAATTAACATTGTAGGATCACATGCAGACTCTCCAAGATTAGACCTAAAACCAAATCCAGTTTATGAAGATCATGGATTTGCATATTTTAAAACACATTACTATGGAGGAATAAAAAAATATCAATGGACAGCAATTCCTTTATCAATACATGGTGTAGTAGTAAAAACAAATGGAGAAAAAGTTGAAATAAATATTGGAGAAAAAGATGACGAACCAATATTTACAATAACAGACTTATTACCACACTTAGCGCAAGACCAGATGGAGAAAAAACTAAAAGATGGAATAGAAGGAGAGAATTTAAATCTATTAATAGGAAGCATTCCATACAATGACGAAAAAGCTTCAGAAAAAGTAAAACTAAACATATTAAATATAATCAATAGAAAATATGGCATAGTAGAAAAAGACTTTTTAAGTGCAGAAATAGAACTAGTTCCAGCACTAAAATGCAGAAGCTTAGGATTTGATGAAAGCTTAGTTGTAGGATATGGACAAGATGACAAAGTTTGTGTATATACTTCATTGACAGCAATGTTAAATGTACAAAATCCTAAGAAAACAGCAGTATGCATATTTGCTGATAAAGAAGAAATAGGAAGTATGGGAAATACAGGAATGGAATCAAATGTGTTTAGTACATTTATGTCAGAAATATTAAACAAATTAGGAGTAAACAGACCAAACTTATTAGATAAAATGTTCTGCAATTCTAAGATGCTATCAGCAGATGTTGATGCAGGATTTGATCCAATCTATTCACAAGTATCAGAATTAAACAATGCATCATTCTTAAACAAAGGTGTTGGTGTAAACAAATATACGGGAGCAAGAGGAAAATCAGGAGGATCTGATGCAAATGCAGAGTTTGTTGCATATGTTAGAAATGTATTCGAAATCAACAACATTGCATATCAAGTTGCTGAACTTGGAAAAGTAGACGTAGGCGGAGGAGGAACGATTGCTTACATTTTAGCAAATAAAGGTGTAGAAGTATTGGACTGCGGAATTCCAGTATTATCAATGCATTCACCATATGAAGTAACAAGTAAATACGATATATATCAAGCACATAGAGCATATGAAGCATTTTTAAATGCATAAAATTTGAAGATCTCATTATTAACAAAAGTTTAATAGTGAGGTCTTATTTTATGCCAAAAATCGGAACAAATTTAAGCAAACACAACTAATATAAGAAATACATATAATATAAATATAGGACATAACTAAAATATGACAAATATAAATTATCAATTATTTATTGATGCAGATAGGACTGCATAGAAAGGAGAAAAATATGAAACAAGCTTGGAATGATTTGAAAAGTTTTGTCACAGTTGCGTTTTCACTAACTGTTATTACTTTGATTATAATTGTTGCAATAAATAAAAATTGGGAAGTTTTTCAACTTGTGTTTACTTTATTTTCGAGTATATGTGCATCGGTTTTTACCTATTATTTTACAAAGACATCAAAAAATAATGATAACAAAAACGATGATGAGAGAGGGGCAAAATAATGAAAATTATAGATAAGGGATTACAATTTAATAGTAATCACTCTTCGATGAAAAAGGTTGAAGGAATAGGCCTTCATCACTCTGGAGTGACGGTACTTCAAAGTGTAGAGGTGATTCACAACTATCATAAAAGCAAAGGATGGGCAGGAATTGGATATCACTACTATGTAAGAAAAGATGGCTCTATATATAGAGGCAGACCCGAAAATATGGCAGGGGCACACTGTACGGGAATAAATAGTATAAGTATAGGAATTTGTGCAGAAGGTAACTTTAGTGAAGAAACTATGTCGAATGTACAAAAACAGGCTTTAATAGAATTAGTAAAAGACATTAAATCAAGATATGATATTAAATGGGTGAGAGGGCATAAAGAAATATTATCTACAAGTTGTCCAGGTACAAATTTCCCATTAGAAGAAATAAAAAATGTAATTGCAAATGTAGAAACACCACAAATAACAGACTCAATAGAAGATTTGGCAAATGAAGTGATTGCAGGAAAATATGGTAATGGAGAAGAAAGAAAACAAAAACTTGGATCATCATATGACGAGGTACAAAGAAGAGTAAATGAGATTTTGTTAGGCAAAGATTCTTCTACAAATACAAATGAAGAACTTGCCAAGGAAGTTATAGAAGGAAAATGGGGGAATAATCCGGAACGAAAGCAAAGATTATTAGAAGCAGGATACGATTATGAGGCTATTCAAAAAATAGTAAATCAAAGATTAAAATAAAGAAACATAAGCCAGGAGGGATTCGCCGAGCCGCGCCTAAGAAAAATGTCCACCCGGACATTTTTCTAATCCTCCTTTTCGAATCCCTCAAAACAAACGCAAAAAAATAAACCACAGCTAACGCCGTGATTTCTTTTTTTGGTGAGCCAGGAGGGATTCGAACCCCCGACCCCAGGCTTAGAAGGCCTGTGCTCTATCCAACTGAGCTACTGACCCAAATCAAATGCAATATTTATTATAATGCTCAAAAAGCAATTTGTCAATAAAAAAACAAAAAAACATTGCAAAAAAATAAAAAATATTGTAAATTATATTATAATTAGTATAAAATATAAATAAATTATAATAAATTTTAGGAGATATCAAATGAAAAAAGAAAATGAAAAATCCAATAAAAAGGAGAAAATCACTACCAGTACAGTAAAAGAAGAAAATAATAATTTTCACAAATATTTATGGTATGTAATTATTTTTAGCATAGTTGGTTTACTGGCAGAATTTATATATGGGGTTGTGATAACCAAGAAAGGCTTTATATTAGGACCTTTGGCAATAATATATGGAATAGTAGCAGGAATAGATATTGCAGTATTAAAAAAATATAAAGGACATAAAGTAAAATTGTTTATATTAGGAGCTGTTCTGGTAACAGCGATACAATATGCTATTAGCTTCTTGTTTGAAGGAATACTAGGAGCGACATTCTGGAACTATTCAGAAATAAAATTTAACTTAAATGGTAGAGCTTGCGTCCTTACATCAATACTTTGGGGAATACTAACTGTAATAATTATTGAACTTGTACAAAAATGGTTGGACAAAATATTGGATAAAAAACCAAATAAGATCATAAAAATTGTAGATATAATAATAACAATAGCAATTTCATTAGAAATAATATTAACATTTTGGGGAATAACAGTATACAAAATAAGAATGAAAGAAGAAATGGAAGGCAAAAATTACATTAGTAATAATACAGCAATCGAGATATTCCAAAACAAGGCATTTTCGAATGAAAACATAGAAAAGATATTTCCAAATTTAAAAATAACCATAATTCCAAAAGGAAATGAATAAAAAAGCAGAGCTAATAGGTAAACTATTGGCTCAATTTTTGTGGTTTTCCACATACAATGCACAAAATGTTAACTGTTTGTGAAAATTTTGTGAAATAAGAAAAAATATATTGCAGTAATATTTTTATAGTGATATAGTACATATAAACTTAGGGAAATAATAGATTGGAGGAAAAACAAGTGATAGAAGTTAAAGGTGTCACAAAGAAGTACGGAAAATTTACAGCAGTTGATAATATCAGCTTTACTGTAAAAGACGGAGAGATTGTTGGCTTTTTAGGCCCAAATGGCGCTGGAAAAAGTACAACAATGAATATGATAACAGGTTTTATTGAACCAAATGAAGGAACAATAGAAGTTAACGGCTATGATGTCCAGAAGAAATCTGCTAAAGCAAAAAGGCAAATAGGATATATGCCAGAGGGAGTACCATTATATACAGACTTAACACCAAGAGAATTTGTAACATACATGGCAGAACTAAAAGGAATAAAACATAAAGAGAAGAAAGAAAAAGTAGAAAAAGTCCTTGAAGAGACAGGACTTCTAGAGGTGACTAACAAACTTATTAGAAATCTATCAAGAGGTTATAAGCAAAGGGTAAGTCTTGCAGGAGCACTAATAGGAGATCCAGAAGTGATTGTACTAGACGAACCAACAGTTGGACTAGACCCAAAACAAATTACGGAAATTAGACAACTTATAAAAAAACTAGGAAAAGACCACACTGTAATATTAAGTTCACATATATTGTCAGAAGTGAGTCAAATATGTGAAAGAGTCATCATTATAAATAAAGGAAGAATAATAGCAATAGACACTCCTGAAAATTTGGAGAAAAAGGTTCAAGAGAAGAACGTAATATTATTAACAGTAGAAGACAAAAACAATAATATGGAAAAAATAAAAGAACAAATTACTGGAATGCTTGAATGTAAACAAGTAAAAGATAATGATGACGGAACTAAGCAATACATGGTTCAATCAAATGCCGATGTTGACTTGCGTAAACAACTATTTGACGTATTGCCTAAAAACGATATAACAATATTTGAATTGAAGAAAGCAGAAAAATCGCTAGAAGATGCTTTCTTAACATTGGTTGATACTAACACTAAGGAAATAGACAGAAAACAAAAAGAACAGGCGGAAAAGCAAATAGAAGAAAAGAAAAAATCACAAGAAAAAAAGAAAGAAAATAAAAAAGGTAAAGTGAAAGCAGAGGAAAAGGTAACTCCTAAAAAAGCAAAAAACAAAAAGGGGGAAAATAAGTAATGTGGGCAGTATTAAAAAAAGAATTTAAATCATATTTCTTAACGCCAATCGGCTATGTATTTATAGGATTATTCCTAGCAATATTTAGTTTAATATTCTATATAACAACAATATACCAAGGAGCATCAACATTTCAATATGTTTTTGGATATGTTGTAATGTATGGAGTTGTGTTCTTGATACCACTTCTAACAATGAGAATGTTTGCAGAAGAAAGAAAAAATGGAACAGAGCAACTATTAATGACATCTCCTAGAAGTATGGTGGAAATAACACTTGGAAAGTTCTTCGCAGGAGTGCTAGTAACAGTAATTGCAGAACTATTAACATTTGTATATTTCGGAATTTTATGCGTATTTAAAACACCGGATGTACCGGCAACATTAACGGCAATGTTTGGATTCTTACTAATATCAATGGCATATATAGCGTTTGGAATGTTCATGTCAAGCTTAACAGAAAATCAAATAGTAGCTGGAGTAATAACAATAGCAGCATTTATACTAACATGGCTTGCACCAACAGTAACAAGTGGATTAGAGGGGCTATCACTAATGGCGAAGTTTTCATCATTTTTATCAGGAGTATTCTCAATAACCCAAACTATACAGATGCTTCTAATAACAACAATGTTTGTAATACTAACAATGATTGTTATGAAAAGAAGAAAACTTGTAAAGTAAAGGGGGAATAGGCATGAAAAAAGAATTAAAAGAAAACATCAAAAGCGCAAGAATTTTGCGAAATTTATTAGTAACAATATTACTAATGTTAGTGATAGTAGCATTGTGTGTAGGATTAAACATACTTATAGATAAATTAAATATTCCAGATGTAGATTTAACACAAGAAAAATTATACTCACTTTCTCAGGAATCAAAAGACAAAATAAAAAGTGTAAGCAAAGACACAAAAATAATATTATACAATATGGATGACGTAAAAGATTTTGCGGATTTGTATAATAGAGAAAATTCACATATTACTTGTGAAGTTTTAACAGATGTGACAACAAGACCAGACCTAGAAACGGAATATGGAATAGGTCAAGTCAATAAAGAGCTAATAATTATAGAAAATGAAGATAGAAAAAAAGCATTGGCTACAAGTGATTTATACACAACAGACTATACAACATATGACACTATTGACACAACAGAACAAGCGCTTACAAATGCAATATTAGATGTAAATCTAGAAAGCAATCCAAAAATATATTTTGTAACAAATCATATAGTTTATAGCAATGCTTTCCAAACTGCAAAAGAATTGCTAAAAAATGAAGCGAATGAAGTAGAAGATTTAGATTTATTAGTAAAGGGAGAAATTCCAGCAGATTGTAATGTACTGGTACTAACATCTTTGCAAGAGGACTTCTCTGAATATGAAAAAGACTTAATAGTAAACTACATAAATAATGGTGGTAACATGATGATATTGGCAGAGCCAAATTACAGAAAAGCAGAGTTGACAAACTTTAACTCAATATTGGATTTGTATGGAGTTTCAATATCAGAAGGAATAATCTTTGAGACTAACGACAAAAAAATGTTAAATGGATATCCAAATTTTGTATTACCAACAATAAATGCTACATCAAGCATAACTAAATACATTGCGTCAGATGGAGCAGTTGCATTCATGAACTGTGGAAGAATAAATTACAAATCAGACGAAGAGCTAGAAGCTTTAGGAGTAACAACAGAAAATCTTTTAACAACATCTAGTGGCACTTTCTTAAGAAATGATGTATCAATAACGACAGCATCAAGAACTGAATCAGATCAGGACGGTGCAAATAGTGTAGTGGCCGCATCGATCACAAAAAATATAGGAGAAGACAAACAATCTAAACTTATATTATGCACAAACGATTTCTTTGCAAGTGATTTATATGTTATTTTAAACGGAACACAAGGGGCAACAAAAGCCTTAGGCATAACATTCTACAATAACAAGGATATGATTATAAACTCAATATCATATTTAACAGAAAGAACAGATAACATCACATTAAGAAAAGACACAGGAGTTACTGTGTATACAGCAACCAAAGAACAGGATAAAGTAATAAAAATAATAATCACAGTATTTCCAATATTAATAATAGTCGCAGGAATAATAGTATGGCAAATGCGAAAAAGACAAAAATAAGTAATAAAAAACAAACCCTCTCATACAGTGTTATGAGGGGGTTTTATGAAAAATAATATAAAAAGTATATCTATAATAATCGGAACTATGATAGGAGCTGGCTTTGCATCAGGCAAAGAAGTGTATATCTTTTTTGCAAAATATGGAGTAGCAGGAATATTGGGAGCTGTGATATCAACAATAATGACGGCTACAATAATTTATATGACTATAAAAATATCAAAGCACTGTGAAGTGGATAGCAACAATCAGTTTGTGGATCTAATATCAAAAAATAAAACAGTATCAAGCATAGTGAAAAAAATAATAAACACGTTCCTACTAGCGTCTTTCTGGATAATGTGTGCAGGCTTATGCTCATTTTTTAAACAGGAATTTAAAATTCCAATAATCATAACAGCAATAATAAGTGGAACAATAATATATATAATACTGATGAAAAACATAGAAGGAATAGTAAAACTTAACTCAATTATAGTGCCAATAATGATAATTGCAATAATTGCAATAGGAATAAAAAACAGTACACCAACAATAAAAGTCCAACCCGAAAGTGAAGTTTTGCCATCAATCATCAAAGCAATTTTGTATACCAGTTATAACAGCATAATACTTATACCGATAATAGTATCAATAAGTAAAAACATAAAACATGAAAAGAACGTAAAAATAATATCCTTCATATCATCAATAATAATATTAACAATGCTGATACTAATATACCAAATGTTGTTATCAACCAACATGGATATATCAAAAGTAGAAATGCCAATATTAGCAATACTATCAGGACAAATAGACAAAGTAATGTATGGAGTGTCAATAATTACAGCAATAATAACATCTGTAATTTCAGCAGGATATGGAGCATTAGAAAACATAAAAAATAAAAATGAATACAAAATGGCAGTACTGGCAATCTGCGTATTAGAAATACCGATTTCATATATTGGATTTGGAAACCTTGTAACAGTATTGTATCCGGTATTTGGTGCGGTTGGAATAATACAAATTATATTAATAATAAAATCCTATTGCAAAAACTGTAAAAAACTGATATAAATTAATATAAAGATACACAAAACCGCAAGGAGGAAAGTGGCAAAAGATGAAAAAGAAAGATGAGAAAAAAGAAAAAATAAACTTGCTATATTTTAATAAGAATGATACGAAAACAATAAACAAAAAAAGACTAACAGGTATGATAATACTATCAGTTATAGTCATTGCAATAATAGTAATATATGCGGTATATGCCAACAATGAAGGATTTAGAAAGTTTGCAGACGAAAAAATACTTAGGAAAGAAATAAACGAAGAAAACCTAAAAACAATAAACATCGAAGACTACGATAAATCAAATATTTTCTCATATTATAAATATATTGCAATACTAAAAGAAAACACGTTAGAAACATACAATTCTACCGGAAAAAAAGAGTCGGAATTAAAGTTGGAAATAAGCAAGCCGATAATTGCAAGTAATGGTAAATACTTACTTATAGCAGAACAGGATGCACAAAAAGCCTATATGATTTCTGACAACACAATTAAGTGGACAAAAGATTTAGAAGGCAATATATCAAGAGTAAGCATTAATGCTAATGGATATACATCCATAATTGTGTCAGGAACAGCGTACAAATCAGTAATAATATTACTAGACAATTCCGGAAATGAAATATTTAGAAACTATTTATCTGATACGGTGGCAGTTGCATCAAGTATATCTGACGACAATAAATATCTAAGTTATGCAGAAGTAAACACAAGCGGAACACTAATACAATCAAACATAAAAATTATATCAATAGATAAAGCAAAGCAAAAAAATTCAGGAGATCAACAAGAAAATCAAGACGCAATTATATATACATATAAAGCTCCGGCAGACAGTTTAATACTAAATATAAAATACCAAAATAAAACCAGACTTGTTTGCATGTACGACAATTCAATACATGTTATCAAAGATAATCAAGATAAAGAAATAGCAAAAATTGATACAAAAACAGAAAAGGTAACATTTGCGAGTATTCAATTAGATAATTATGTTACAAAAACAACAGAAGAAAACAAAGGATTACTAAACACAAACACATCATTAAGAATAATAAATACAAATTCACTAAAAGAAAGTGTATATAACTTTACAGGAGTTACAAAAGAACTTTATAGTTGTGGCGATAAAATAGCATTAAACTTAGGATCGGAGATTCATTTTGTTGATACAAATGGATGGTTAATAAAAAAATACACCTCAAAACAAGAAGTAAGAGAAATAGTAATATCAAACGAAATTGCAGGAATTATATATAGAAACAAAATAGAAATAGTAAAATTTTAAAGGAGAAAGAACATGGGAGTTATAGTGGACTTAATATTAATAGCTATATTATTAGCTTTTATGATAATAGGTTATGTAAGAGGACTAGCAGGAAGCTTAATAAAGTTAGCATCTTTTGCAATAGCAGTTGTATTAGCAGTGATGTTGTATAAACCAATATCAAATGTAATAATGGAAAAAACTCAAATAGACGAAAAAATAGAAACAACATTAATAAAGAATTTTAGCAAAGAAGAAAACACAAACGAAGACCAAATGCCAACAACTCTAGCAGATAGTATAAATAACCAAATAGATAAGGCTACAACAGAAGCTAGAAATAACATAGTAGAACAAACAGCAAAAAGCACAACACTAACTATAATGAGAGCAGGTACAGCTATTGCAATATACATAGTTGCAAGATTATTGCTATTCATCATTAGCATATTTGCAAAAGGAATTACAAAATTACCAATACTTAAGCAAATTGATAAAACAGGAGGAGTAATATATGGAATATTGCAAGGAGCACTTGTGATCTATATTTTACTAGGAATAGTATCACTAATGAGCGTAATTTGGGGAAGTAATCCAATAGTAAATGCTGTAAGCCAATCATACTTTGGAGCAACAATATATAACAATAACATAATATTAAAATTAATCTTCAAATAATGTTGAAAAATTAAGATATATTTGATATACTAGGTAACGTAAAAAATTATGGGGGTAATTTAATTGAAAAACGAAAAAAGGGCAAAAGAAAAAAATCAAGGCAAACATTCAAGAGAAGAAGAAAAAGTAAAAAAGCCAAAAGCAAAAAACAAAACTGAGAAACCAAAAAAGAAAGTAACGGCAACTAGAATAGCAAAAAGAATAGTTGTAACAATATTGTGCTTAATGCTAATAGCAGGAACCTCATACCTAGGATATGGATTTTATAATAAAAAGCAAAACGGGATAGGCACCTTGTCAGCATTACTTGCAACATTACTTGGAGAAAGCTCAGAAACAATAGAAAACTTACAACCAATACAAGTGTTAATCATGGGAATAAGTGGAGTTGACGATTATAAACTAGCAGATACAATCATGGTAGCATCATATAATCCGAAAACGCAAGAGGCATCTATAATGTCAATACCAAGAGATACATATGTAGGAAAAAAGGACAGAACAACAGCTACATCAAACTACATAGCAAGTTACAAAATAAACACAGTATTTAGAAGCGGTACGAAAATACCGGATGCCATAGATAGGATAAATGATTTAACAGGTTTAGAGTTAGAAAACTATGTAATAATAGATACTAAGGCACTTATAAAATTAGTTGATGCAATAGGTGGAGTAACATTTAATGTTCCAATAGATATGTATTACACAGAAGATACAGATCAAAATCTATACATTGATTTAAAAGCAGGAGAGCAATTAATAAATGGAGCAAAAGCAGAACAGTTATTAAGATTCAGACATAACAATGATGGTTCAACATATCCTTCAAGTTATGGACAACAGGATTTGGGAAGAATGAGAACTCAAAGGGAATTTATCATAGCAACGCTTAAACAAACTTTAAAAATACAAAACATATTTAAGTTAAAACAAATAATAGACATTATGAACGAAAACGTAAACACAAATATGGATTTAACAAAACTAAAGGCATATGTGCCATCAGCAGTGGAGTTTGACGCCGATAATATAAAAACAGGAATGGTTCCAGGAACCACAGAAATGTGTAACGGAGTATCGATTTATGTAGCAAACAAAAAGAAGACAGCTGAACTAGTAAAAGAGTTATTTCCAAAAGTAGAAACAGAAACAAATAACTAAAATAAAAATAGGGGGAATAAAATTCACCCTATTTTTTTGGCTTTTTTCTATAATTCTTTCTACGTTTTTTGCGTTTCAAAAACTTAGACAATAATATTAAAAAAATAAGTAAAAGAGCAAGCTCCATAGCAGTTTTTGTAAATTGATTTTTATAAACTTCATGTGAAGCTAACAAATTACAAGAATAATTTGAACCATCAATGTCGTAAGAAATTGTGCCAAGAATGGTGTCTTGAGCTATAGGTGCAAAAGTACTCGAAAGCTTTATGTTAGGAGTAACTGAAGATGTATCAAACCCGTTAGGAACAAAAGCATAAATATCATCCGAATATAGCAAATCCAAAGAAGAAGAATCTTTGGTAGCATTAGGCACCTTCATATTAGAGGCAACATCGCCTTTTTTGGCAATAGAAACCATAGAAAAATTATTAAATCCGTATTCAAATAAAGCTTTGCAATCAAGAGCTCTTTGACTAAGATTGTCTTCTGTAAAATCGCCATGAAGAGTGACTGCAATCAAAGAAACATTATCTTTTGTAGCAGTTGCAACAATGCATTGACCTGCTGGATCGGTATATCCTGTCTTTCCGCCAGTTGCATATTTGTAATAATAGTTGGTAGGCGAAGAACTATAATTAGGTTTAATAAGATCATTTGTTGTATTAAAAATACGATCTTCCTTGCTATAAGCATTTGTGATTGGCAAAGTATAGCGTGTCTTAGAAGAAATTTCCTTAAAAGTAGGAAATTGCATAGCATACTTTCCTATTAAAGCTAAATCGTATGCTGTTGAATAATGGTTTTCGTTGTGAATCCCGTTAGGATTAACAAAATGAGTGTTTAAACAGCCTAACTCAACAGCTTTAGAATTCATCATATCGCTAAATGCTTCAACAGATCCTGCAATATGTTCGGCCAAAACGACGGCTGCATCATTTGCAGAAGGAATTAGTAAAACATTTAATAACTGTTCAATAGTTAAAACTTCTCCCTCTACAAGGCTTGCAGTAGAGTATCCGCTAGGAATAGAAAAAACAGCGTTATGGCTTACAACAGCTGTGTCAGAAAGATTACACTTTTCTAAAGTAAGAATTGCAGTCATAATTTTAGTAGTGCTTGCAGGATACATTATACTGTTAGCGTTCTTGCTATATAAAATTTTTCCAGTACTTTCTTCCATTAGTAAACATGCTGAAGAATAGGTGTCTGGTATGGTGGATGCATAAGTTGATGTGCAACCACTTACAAAAATAATCAAAAATAAAAACAATGTTATACATATCTTTTTTAAACAATTCATATAAAGCTCCTCTATAAAATGTATGTATATCATATCTTAAAAAGTATAAAAATTCAATACAAAAATGAAAGGAGGCAATATTTTGCAAAATATAAGTACAAAAATGAAAATAGTAATAGCTGTTGTAGTTGTAATAATAGCAACAACTGTGGGAATATACATGTACAAACAAACACAGGAAAATACTGTTAGCTACTATGACAATGAAGAGCAATCTGGAGAAACACATATAAGCCAAATTACGGTGCATATAACTGGAGCAATTAATAATCCGGGAGTTGTAGTATTAGAAGAGGGAGCCAGAATAGTAGATGCATTAGAAGCTGCTGGGGGAGAGACAGAGGAAGCAGATGTAAATAGGCTTAATTTAGCGTATGTGTTAGAAGATGGAGAAAAATTATATATACCAAGTAAGAATGAAGAAGAACAAGAATATATAACACAAGGAAAAGACAATATGTCAGAAGGGCAAAGCAAAATAAATATAAACTCAGCACAAATTGAAGAACTTATAACTCTGCCAGGAGTAGGAGAAGCAACAGCCAATAAAATAATAGAATACAGAAAAGAAAATGGAAAATTTCAAAAAATCGAAGACTTAAAAAATGTACCAGGAATAGGCGATAGCAAATTTGAAAATATAAAAATGTTAATAAAAGTGTAAAAAATAATTGACTTATGATAACTAATATGTTATCATAAAATATGATATAAGGAGAACTTTTATGTATGAAATAAAAATATATCAAGATCAGAACGGAAGGAGTGAAATTGAGGAGTATTTAAAAAGTTTGAGCATAAGAAAGGATAAGACGAGTAGAATAAAATATAGCAAAATAATAGCATATATAAGATTATTAAAACAAGAAGGGACAAGAATAGGCAAACCATATGTAAAACACTTAATGGATGATATATGGGAGTTAAGACCATTAAGAGATAGAATACTATTTGCATATTATAAAGATAAAGAATTCGTATTGTTAAGTGTTTTTATAAAAAGGACTCAAAAAACTCCCCGAAATGAAATTATTAAAGCTAAAAAACTGTTAAAAGATTTTTTAAAGAGAGGAAACTGTTATGAATAAAGGATTTAAAACCTGGGATGAAGTGGAAAAAGAACTAAAAATTACGCAAGAACAGGAAGCAGAAATTCAATTGGAAATGGACATAATAAAAGCTACAATAGAGGCAAGGAAAAAAAGTATGCTAACTCAAAGAGAATTGAGTGCTAAGAGTGGAATAAAACAGCCAATAATAGCTAGAATAGAAAAAAACGTAAATTCGCCAAGGGTATCAACACTTATGAAACTATTGTATTCAATGGGGTATACTTTGAAAGTAGTACCACTGAAAGATAGTAAAAAAGACAAATAGTCATATTGAAATAGGCGATAGCAAATATGAAAATATAAAAACGATGATAAGAGTATAACAAATGCTTAAAAGATTGACAATCAGGTGTGTTTAGTACTTCGACGAATAAGTCGACACAACACACAGCTCCTTTATGGGGCTGTGTGTTATTTATATGCAAAAAAAGCAAGGTATATTTCAACCTTGCTTTCTTGTTGTACATAAAATGAAACCACCTTGAAAATAGGTAATAGTTCTTTTATGTTCGTCTTGGTTGCGGGGGCAAGACTCGAACTTGCGACCTTTGGGTTATGAGCCCAACGAGCTGCCAACTGCTCCACCCCGCGATATGTAATAACTTATACTAAGTATACAGCATAAAATATATAATGTCAATACATAACTGCAAATTTATTATAAGTATACTCAAAAAAAGAAAAAATATTCCAAAAACAGAAAAACTTAGGGAAATAGTAGTTTTAGCAAAATTTGTAAATATGATAAATAAAAAATGAGATGACATAAAATAAAGAGCAAAACCTGAAATATGCATAAAACAGGGAAAAAACAAATATAAACAAAAAATGGAAAAAATAAAAGTATAAACTATATAAATATATTAGAATAAAAAATGTAATAAAAACTTAATAAAAGGCCAAGAAACGCCTTCCGCAGGAGTGGTTACGACGATTTTAAAAAAGCAAAAAAACATCTATTGAAAAAGATAATAAAAAATGCAATAATGAAATAACTAAAAATAGTGAACGTAATTGTAAAAAAGCATTGAAAAATACCCGAAAATAGCGTATAATAGAGGTATGAGTGAAAAATTAAAGGAGGAGCACACTATGCAACAAAAAATAACCAAAATAATTGCCGCATTATTAGCAATCACGCTACTATATGCAAATTCAGCAGCAGTGATAAGTTACGCAGCAGATAATTTTTTAACAGACCAGGAAATTGAAAGCCAAAAAACATCAACTAACAACGCAAATGTAGAGTTTGATGTTTATTATGATGGCGGAAAACATACCGGTAATTTGGATATTGCGTCAGAAGAAACTAAATTAAACGTAAGTTTAAAAGTTAAAAATTCAGGATATCTGAAAGATGCAGTTGTAGATTTTAGTTCTGCAAACTTTGCAATTTCTGATGACGGAACAAACCAAGAAGTGGTACAAGAATTCAATGCAGAAGAAAAAACAATAAAATTTAATCAAATAAACAATGGGGAGGAAGTTGTAAAATCGTTAAACATTAAAGCGGTACAAAGCGAAAAAGTTAAACAAAATGAGTTTATGAAAGATAACCAAATAAAATTAACAGCTACATATGTAAACGCAAAAGGAAACGAAGAAGCAATTTCTAAGGAAATTACATTACATGCAAACTGGAATATGTACGAAGAGGCAAAAGCAGTATTAAGATATCAACCAATGGCATTTGTTCCATACAGAGTAAATGGCACAAATAAATTAATCGTACAAGGTAAAATAACATCAGGTGTAGAAAATGGAAAATTACCAATAAAAGAAACAATCATAGAAATCGATGCTAAGAAAATTAACAATGAACTTCCAGAAGAAGTAATAGTAATGGCAAAGGGAACAGCTTGTACAAATGGAGATGTAAATGGATTAAAATTCACATCAGCAAATTACAACTATGACAAAGCAACAGAAAAAGTAACAGTAAAAGTTGAAAATTTGCCAGATGAAAACGAACTTATAAGTTTCAAAATTGGAACATTAGATGAATACTATGTAACATACATTTATTCAGAGGAAGTTCTAAATGCAGTTGAAAATACAAAAACAGAAGTGACATACTCAGCAAACTCAAGCATAAGTTTATATCATGGTAAAGAAGGAATAACAGGACTTACAGCAAGATACAATGGATCAAGAGAATACATAGGAACAGAAGGAAGTCTTGTAAAAATAGAAAACAACGCAATAGGCGCTTCACTTAATAAAGGATATATGTACAACAACTTAACAACAGCAGAAGAAAACAAGAGAGAAACATCATATTTTGCAAAATATACAACAAGCATACCATATGCAGGAATAGCAGATTCAATAGAAATAAAACAAGGACAAGACAAATTCCTAACAGATAACAATGAAGTTGCTATATCAGATAATGCATATAACGTATCAATAAAAGTATTAAAAGACGAGTTCTTAAAAATACTTGGAGAAGATGGAACAATAGCAATATTAAATGGAGACACAGAAATAGCAACAATAAACAAAGAATCAACACTAGAAAATGAAGGATCTTATTATGGAGTTGATATATCAAATCAAGCAGTAAGCCAAGTAACTATAAAAACAAGCAAACCAGTAACAGAGGGAAATATATCAATAATTGCAAAAAAAGCAATAAAGAAAAATGCAAGCTTTACATCAAGCCAAATAAATGCATTTAAGAAATTAAGCACAAGCATTACAGAGACAATTAACGGAATAGGAGATGCTAGCCAAACAGCAGAATGGCAACTAGAAGAACCTACACAAAAAGCTAATATTACATTAAATAAAAATTCATTATCAACAATACTAAAAAATGAAAATGTAGAATTCAGTGTAACATTAGAAAATGATACAATAGATGATGTAATGTTTAACAATCCAGTTATAAAAATAGATTTACCAACAAACATCGAAGCAATAGATATAAAATCTTGTGATATGTATTTTGATGAAGAACTTTCAATAAACAACAAATATGTACAAAACAATGAAAACGGAACAAAAACAATAGTAGTTATTGTTGATGGACAACAAACGAAATATAACAACGTTGCAGCACAAGGCGCAACAATCAAAATAAACACAGATATAACACTAAATAGAATGACACCAACAACAAATACACAAGTAAATCTTACAGTAGAAAACAATGACACAACAACACAAGCAAGTACAGAATTACAATATGTTGCTCCAACAGGAATTGTAACTACAAATTCAGTAAAAGGATATGATAATGAAAACGAATTAATAGCAATTTCGGGAGAAGGAAAAGAAGCATTAATTCCAACAAATGCAGATGCAAAAGAAGTAACATATTCAATGAATATAATAAACAACTACCAAAACACATTGGACGAAGTTGTTGTATTAGGAAGAACACCTTTTGCAGGAAATAAAGATGTTACAACAATGCAAGACTTAGGATCAAATATGGATCTTAACTTAACATCAGCAATTACAGTTTCAAACATAGACTCTTCAAGAGTTACAGTATATTATTCAGAAAATGGAGAAGCAACAAAAGACTTAAATAATACATCAAATGGATGGACAACAAGCATAGCAAACTATGCAAATGTAAAATCATATATGATAGTAATAAATGGAACAATGAATGTAGGAGATACATTCGCATTCTCGTACAAAGCAAACATTCCAGCAAACTTAGAACATAACAAATCAGCATATGAAACATACACGATGTTCTTTAAAAATAATAAACCAGATGGAACAATAGAAGACAAAGCATTTGCAAGCAAAATTGGACTTACAACAGGCACAGCACCAAAACTAGATGCAAGTGTAAGCTCAGAAAATGCAAATGGAACAACACTTCCAAGTGGTTCGTTGTTAAAATACAAATTTACAATTTCAAATAGTGGAACAGAAGATGCAACAGATGCAGTATTAAGAATACCTGTTACATCAGATAATATTTCATATGTAGAACCAGATGCAGAATCTTCAAGAGGATACAGAGAAGTATTCGCAACAGAAATAGTAGAAAAAGAAGACTCAATAGAAAGATTTATAACAATTAATCTAGAAGAAATAAAAGCAAAATCAAAGATTGAAAAAGAAGTTTGGTTATTAAGCAAAGCAACATCACAAGAGGAAGACATTGCTGTTACAGGAATAATTACATATAAAGGAGATCAAACTGCAACAACAAATACATTAAATGTAAAACTTACAGCAAAATATTTTGAAGCTAGAATAATAGCAAACAAAACAGATGTAAGAGAAAAACAACAATATTTTGTAGGATTATATGTAAATGCAACAGATGATGCAGAAAGAAAAAATACAAAAATAGAAATTAATCTTCCAAAAGAATTAACATTACAACAAATAACAAACGACCAAGATGAAGATATTACAAGTCAAATAACAAACAAAAACAATAAATTAACTATTGACTTAGGCAACATTGCAGACACAGAAGTTAGAGGATTTATATTAACATTCACAACAGAAATAAAAGACAAAGATGTTACAACTAAAGAAATATCTTTAACAGCAACAGTGAAAGCAGATGGAATTCAAGAAGATTCAAATACTCTTAACATTAAAATAGGAAAACCAGCACTAAAAGTTGTTCAAACTGCAAATATACCAAGTAGTATAGCAATACAAACAACAGAAGAATTTGCATACAAATTTGAAATTAAAAACACATCAAATATAGATGTAACAGGAGTAGAGCTAACAGACTACCTACCAGAGCAACTAGTTTATACTGGAATAAAAGTAACATATCCAGATGGAACAACAGAAACAATAAATGGAACAGACGAAAACGGTAATCCATATGTGAGAATCCTTACAATAGAACCAGAAAAAACAGTTATAGTAGAAGTAAATGTTTTAGCTAACATGGTAGAAGAAGATACAGAAATAATAAACAAAGCAAGTGTTAGTCAAGACGAAATCGGAACAATACAAGTAAATGAAATGAAAAACACAATAAAGAAATATGTTCCAGGAAAAGAAGACGAACCAGTAGTAAAAACACAAAAAATAGTAGGAACTGTTTGGATAGACGCAAACAAAAATGGTATTAGAGAAGTAGAAGAAACTAAAGTTGCAGGAGTTACAGTTGGACTATTAAACAACGCAACAGGAGAAATGAACACTCAAGTGGTAACAGACGCAAATGGAACTTATGCATTTGATAATGTTGCACCAGGAAAATACACAGTAATATTCTTATATGACTCAGCAAATTATAGTGCTACAAAATACCAAGTTGAAGGTGCTGATGAAACATTAAATTCAGATGCAATAGACAAACTTATAGTATATGAAGGAAAACAAATAACGGCTGCTGTTACAGAAGAAATAACAGTACAAGATGAAAACAAATTTGACATCGACCTAGGAATAGTAGAAGACCCAAAATTTGATTTGAAACTAGATAAAATAGTAGGAAACATAACAGTAAACACAAGCAAAGCAACAACAGAGCATGAATACAATAAGAACTTTGCAAAAATAGACTTTGAATCAAAATATGCAGACTCATCGACAATGGTAGTAGAATACAAAATTATAGTTACAAATGAAGGAGCAATCCCTGGTTATGTTAAAAAGATTGCAGACTACTTACCAAACGAAATGAAATTTAGCACTGAGCTAAACCAAGACTGGTATGAAGGAAAAGACGGAACAATATACAACATAGCATTAGCAAACACAATAATCAATCCGGGAGAAAGCAAAGAAGTTAAATTAGTATTAACAAAAAATATGACAAAAGAAAGCTTTGGACTAATAACAAACAAAGCAGAAATATATGAAGCATCAAATGATTATGGTATAAACGACATGGACTCAACACCAGGAAATCAATCAACAAATGAAGATGATTACTCAATAGCAAATGTATTAACTGGAGTAAAAACAGGTGAAGCAGTTATTTATACTACTCTAATAATAACAATAATTGCTATTATAGGAGTTGGAACATATATAATCAAAAAAAGAGTTATAAAATAGGAGGGGAGGTAAAAAATGAAGAAACTAAAAAGCAAAATAACTAGAATTACAAAAACACTAACAATACTAACTATTTTATTAATGGCTTCAATAACAGTTTCAAAAGCAGCAAACTGGATTCCAACATCAAGCAATATATCAGCAGCAAGCGGAAAACTAGGACATAGCATGGTAACTGGTATAGTTCCAATTTATAGTGAAGGACATTGGATATTCTGTGCTGATAGAGGAACAATGTTAAGAACAGGTCAATATGATAGTTCTAAACATTATCTTCAAGCAAGTGATTTTAAAGGAACAACCGGAGCAGTAAAACTACTAAAAGTATATGAACTTAAATCAAATATGTTACAAGACATAAATTACCAATTTAATGCTGCATATCCATCACAAAGTACAGATAGATTGGTGTCAACAAGAGTAGAAGGAATGTTCAAATATGAAACATATGAAAGAATAACTACCGGAATATCAAACGGGCCACATCCTACAGAATTTGATACAACAGGATTAAATGAAGATGAATATGTATTATGTGCAACATATAATGCTAGTAGTACATATGCAGGACTTGCAAAAAAATATGTTAGTGAGGCTACAAATGCAACAATAAAACAAGTTTGTGCAAACATAGTAGCGAAATTAAAAGGTGATAATAAAATAAGTAATACCAAGTTCAGCAATGGAGAAGTTGACCCAGAAAACATAGTATTTAACGATGACCAAGCAAGAGTCGGAGTTATGGAAGACGAAAATGGTAATCCAGGATATTCGAGAAGCGCAAAGAAAACAGCCAAAAATGATGAAAATGCATACATACTTTGCGGAGCTGAGTTTGGTTACACACCAGAAGATATTCAAACAGCATATTGGATGCAAAATGATAGAAGAGGTACAATACAAGGCCCAGACAATCTAGGAAGCAACGTATCAGTTAATGGAAAATATCTTTATGGAGAAGCTTTAGCTTATACTAAATTCATAAAAGATGTTGAGAAAAACGGATACCAAGCAAGTATAGATACAGCAAATGCACAAGTATTTGTAAACAGAAATGATAGTGATAGAAATAAAGATGAATTTATAGTAGGACCAATAGATATCAATTATATGTCTGCAAAAGCATATGAAAATAAGAACTATCCTGTAAAATCATCTGCAAGTTTCTCAAACATGACTGATTTAATAGTAACAACAAATACAGGTAAAGAATTACACTACAAAAACAACGACTTTAGCATAGTAGTAGATGGAAAAACATATTCAAATGGAGAAAAATTCCCAGGCAGAAGTCAAAACTTTTATATTGTAGTAAATGCTAAAAAAGCAGAATATCCTACAAAACTAGGAGTGGGAGCAAACTTTGAATATATCAAAAACTGTCAAGCAGACTTCTATGAGTTAAGAGCAAAAGGTGTAACATATGCATACATAGGACATGGAGAACCAATAGAAAGAGAAATAAAAGTAGAAGGAACATATTATAGAAAAGTTAGTACATATGAGGTAAAGAAAAATGCACATAATGATAGAATAATATCAACAAGTACACCTGCTGAAATAAGTAGTACTTCGGAAGTAAAGACGATGACTGTAAAAGCATTCCTTTCTCAACCATACGTAGACATGCTTTCAGCTGACGGAAAATCAACAAGAAAAGTTCTTGGAGATGGACAGCCATTAACAGAATTGATAAGCGTAAGAGTAGAAAGAGGAACAGCAACAGTAAAAACAACAAAAGAACAAGAAATAGACATTACAATGAAATTAGGCGGAAAAGTTTGGTGTGACGAAAGAGTTGGTAAAGAGACAAAGCTAGATGGTAAATATAGCGATGGCGAGAAACTAATGTCTGGAATAAAAGTAATATTACATCAAAAAGATCCTAATGGAAAAGAAACAGTATACGGAGAAAAATATACTGACGAAAAAGGAGAATACCTATTTACAGACTTAAATCCATTTAATAAATATTTTGTGGAATTTGTATATAATGGACAATATTATGAACCAACAGTTCATAAAGCAACACATACATCTGATGACTCAAAGGGATTAGATAACGTATCAGAAAGAAAAGCATTTAATGCTAAATTCACAGAAATACGTTCAACACCAAACAACTACAAATCTAGTGACGGAAGTTATCAAGAAGTATATACAAGAAAAGAATTAGAAGATGAAGGATTAATAGATGAATTCGGAAATCCAACAGAAAAAGGAAAAAATAACAAATTCGTACAAGACTGTATGATATCTTCTTACACAATGGACACAGTAGAAAATAGAAATATTCAATACTATCCAGTAAATAGCAAATTTGTATTAGCAAACGAAATAAACCATGCAAACAGAGGAAATCTTGCAAAAGATAGCTCAGGTAAACTAATTGTAGAATATACATCAGTATATTCAGGAGAATACAATGTATTAAAAATAAATCAAGGCTACACATTAAGACAAACAGTAGACTTAGCAATAGCTAAAGACATATATAATGTAACACAAACAATAAACGGAAAAACAGAAACATACAAATACAATAAGAGACAAGAGCTACAAAACAATGGAAGATGTTGGACAATAGAAACAAGACTTGAAGATGCATATTATGGAGTAAACTATACAAGAGAGCTATACAAAGAAGACTACGAATATACAGGTTCAGAGGACCAAACATTACAAGTATATGTAACATATAGATTAGCGATTGCAAATCTATCATCACAAATTGCAACAAGAGTAACAGAGGTAGTTGATTACTATGATCAAGACTACACTGTAACAGGAGCATATATTGGAGAATATGACTCAACAAAAATACAAGATGCAAGACTAAGTGATACAAGTATATATCCAGATTCTGAAAACGGAAAAGACGTTCCAGAAGGATTCAAAAAAGTTTATATAACAGGAATGGAAAACATATTATCAGATTCAGATATGAACAATGAAATATATGTATTCATAACATTCAGAGTAAACAAAGACAATGGAAAAGTAATACTAGATGAGAATTCAGAAGGAAAAGAAAACGTAGCAGAAATCAATGGTTATAAAACATACTATGGAAAAGGTGTAACACCTCCAAACGGAGAATATAGAGGAACAGATTATACATCAGGTTCACCAACACAAGGAGATGAAGCTGGTATAATAGATACAAACTCTAAACCAGGAAACGTTGTATTAGGAAATGAAGACAGAGCATTTAAACACGACGGAAGTATAGTAAAAGAAAAACTAGAAAACGATACAGATACAGCTCCATATATCAGAATTATAATTTCTTCAGAATCAAGAACCATGGAAGGACTTGTATGGGAAGACTTAAGAACAGAAACAGTAGAAAATACAATACAAGGAAATGGAAAGAAAGATAATGGAGAACCAGCAATACCAAATGCAAGAGTTACATTATATGATGTAAATAAACAAGGAGCAGCACAAATATATGATGGCTCAAAATGGTTCCCTGCAATAACAAAGACAGATGAAAATGGTAAATACTCATTCAAAGGATATATTCCTGGAGCGTACTGCGTAATATTCTCATATGGATTTGATGAGCAAGGAGAAAATGGATATATTAAATACAATGGTCAAGATTACAAATCAACAATATATCATTCAGATTACAACGAAAATAATCCTGATGATGACAATTACTGGATTGCATTAGGACAACTAGAATCAGAGAAAAACACAAATTACTCATATGCAAGAGACATTATGGGAAATGAGTCAACTCAAGGAACAAGAAACTATGTAAATAAATATAGTGGAAAAGATGAAGTAACAAATGCTCTATCTCAAAAATTATATAACACAACACAAGATACATATATGATAGCTAAATCTGCAAAAATAAATGTAGAAATAGAATATGATAGAACAGTAAGTGATACATCAGCAAGTGGTTCAAACAATAAAGGATCAAGCAATTACAATCAATCAGGCTACTATAATATTGAAGGAATAAACTTAGGATTGCAAGAAAGACCAAAAGCACAATTAAAAGTAACAAAACAAGTACAACACGCAGAAGTAAGACTAAGCAACAATTCAATACTATTTGATGCAACAGGAAAAGCTTCAAACGTTCTATGGGTTGACCATAAAGCTCATAAACAAGACCAAAACAATACTTATACAGAAAAAGATAACTACATAAACAAAACAATGAAAGAACCAGCAGTTAGAGAACCAGGAGGAAAAGGTAGTGTACAACTAACAATGGACGAAGAGCAAATGCATGGCGCACAAATAAAAATAACATACTTAATCTCAGTCGCAAACGTTGGTGAAGTAGACTACAACACAAATGGATTCTACTACAAAGGACAAATACCAAACGACAAAGACAATACAATAGTAAAAACAAACCCAATGACAATGGTAGACTATGTAGGATATCAATCAGATGATGATGAACATACAACAAGAAACAACATAAAATTCGTAGCATCTGAAAATGCAGGATGGAATGTAGTATCAGCAAATGATTTGGCTTCAAACGGATTGATAAGTGGAGATATACTAGACAATGCTAAAAAATATACAACAATATTAACAACAGACTCATTAAGCAAAGACCTAGTTCCAATCATATCAGACCAAAACAATGTAGCAAATAAAATAGCAGATACAGTAAAGAACGATCCATTCAATGCTGTAAATGTAATTAATAACAGTAAATCAGTAGTTGCCAAAACTTTAGTATTAACACAAACAATTTCTGCAGATAGTACTAGTGATGATAAATCATATAATAACTTAACAGAACTTGTAAAAGTTAAAAACACAGCAGGAAGAAGAATGGCATACTCAGTAGTAGGAAATCAAGATCCTACAAAAGAACCAACAGAGATAGATGCAGATAGTTCACAACAAGTGACAATAATGCCACCATATGGACAAAAATACATCTACTACGTATTAGGAATAGGAATAGCAATCATATTAATAGCAGGAATAATCGTAGCAAGAAAAATAACAAAAAAAGAATAAAATCTATCTTAAACGGATAAATAAAAACAGCTTATTAGAGAAATCTAGTAAGTTGTTTTTTTATTATGCCAAGAATCCACAAAATGTGACAAAAAAGTGGAAAACATTAGGGAAATATAGAGTTTGGAAGATTTTACAAAAATTAAACTGAAAGTGCAAAAACGAGAAAAGCTTAGGGAAGGAATAAAAATACCATATTATGGGTAAAATTAAAACTATAAAAAAGAGTAAAAATAAAGAAAAAAATGTAATAGAAATTTAATAAACCCTAAGAAAAGAAATATCCGTAATTATATCAAAAAAACGTGCTTTTTTTAGGTAAGTATTACCATTGAAAAACCTTTAAAAATGAGTGATAATAAAGTAAATATAATAAATATTTTGGGGGTTAAACTATGCAAACAAGAATAACTAAAATAATTTCATCAATTCTAGCACTAATGCTATTGCTAACAGTGGCAAGCCCAGTAATAAGCTATGCCAAAGATGAATTCAAAACAGCAAGTGAACTAGAAAACCAAGGAGTAACAACCAATAACGACAATGTCGAAATAGATGTTTACTACAAGGGCGGAACACACACAAAGGTTATAGATATTCAGGAAGAAGAAGAGAAGAAGGTGTACGTTAAGGTAAAAGTAAAAGAAGTAGGCTATCTTGAAAATACAACGATAGACTTTTCAGCATGCAATTTTGAAATAGCAGATGATGAAAGTAATGCTGGTAAAATACAAACAATCAACCAAGACAAAAAAGCTGTAGTATTAAACAAAATTGTAGCACCAGGCGAAACAGAAATTGTTTTAAATATTTCCCCAAAAAACAATGACAACAAAATAAAAATAAATGAATTTAACCAAGACAATACAGTAAAAGTAACAGGAAGCTATACAAACTCAAACATAAAACAAAAAATAATATCAAAAACAATTGTTATACATACACAATGGCACGCAGAACCAGAACTAGAACTAGGATATGGAATAACAAAATACATTCCTTACAGCATAGATCAACAAAAGGGTCTTTTATTACAAACAAAAGTTAAAACAAACATAAAACAAAACATATTGCCAATAAAAACAACAGAAATAAAAATAACAGTGCCATCAATAGGAGAAGAAAAACCAGAAAAAGTAAAAGTATATGCAAATAGCACAAGTGCAACAAATGGAGAGAATACAGGAAAAGAATTTACAGAAGCAAATTATAGTTATGACAAAGAAAATTCACTACTAACAATAACAATGACAAACACAGAAAATGAATCAGGAGAAGTTGATTGGAATAAAGAAAACTCAGACGAATATGTAATAAATTATATTTATTCGGCAAATGTATATGAACATACAAGAGCAAACACAGAGCAAGTTCGATCAACAGCAAACTACAAATGTGTGGCTTATGCAGACACAGAAGTAACAAAAGAGATAACAGCAAGCATAGATCAAACAATGAGCGGTAAATTAGGAGAATTTATTGACTTTGAAAAAACAATAAAAGAATCAACAATCGGAAAAGGATACATGTATCTAAACAAAACAACAGAAGAAGAAAACAAGAGAGAATCAAGCATAAACGAGGAATACAGTATAGAAGTAGGTTATGCAGATTTAATGGACAAACTTACAATAACTGCAAATAGTGACACGTTTATAGATGAAAAAGCAAGCACAATCGCAACAACAGCAAATAATCTATATGTTAAAAATGTAAAAATATCACAAGCTGACTTCCAAAGAATATTTGGAACAGATGGTGTAATAAAAATTATAGCAAATGAAGCTGTTATAGAAACAGCTGATAAAACTTTAACACCTGATGAAGATGGAAATATAGTATTAGACCTTTCAACAAAGGGCGCAAACAGCATTACAATAGAAACAACAAAACCAGTAGCAGAAGGAAAATTAAAGATAAACATAGAAAAGGCAATAAACAAAGAAACAGAATATAGCACAGACGTAATAAAAACTTTAAAAGCATTAAGAACATTTACAACAACAAAAGCTTTCTTAGGAACAAATGAAGTTGGAAAAGTAGAAAAAGAAAACTTCGTAGAACTAGTAGAACCAACATCAAATGCAGAAATATCAATAGACTCAAATATATCTACTGTAATAACAAATGAAAATGTAGGAATAACAGCAATATTAAAAACAATGTCTGAGAAGGATTTACTATATAAAAATCCAGAAATAAGAATATCTTTACCTTCATACATAACAGACATAAGAATAAAATCTGTAAAACCATTGTACAATGAAGAATTACAAATGGGAGAAGCTCAAGTAGAAAATGTTGGGGGAAGCAAAGTTATAAGAATTCCTTTCCAAGGAGAACAAACAAAATACAATGACCAAGCATCAAAAGGAACAAGTGTAGTGATATATGCAGACATAGATGCAGATAAAACAATAGCATCAAAACAAGATGTATTGGCAATGGAATACACAAATGAGAATGATGCAGGAACAACAAACAGAGTATCAACAACATTAAACGTAGTAGCACCAAAAGGAATTGTAGCAATAAATGAAATAAGCGCATATTCAGAAGATGGCGCAAAAATCTCACTAGTAAATGAAGAAACAACAGTAGGCAAATTAGATGCATTCAAAAATGCAAGAACAGCAAATGCAAATGGAAGAATAATAAACAACTATGAAAATGGAGTTTCAGAAGTAAAAATATTAGGAAGAATTCCAAATACAAAATCAGCAAATTACACAGATAGCTCATTAATGGGTAATACAATTAATACTACATTAAATGGAGCAATCACTCTAAATGGAGCAAGCTCATACACTATATACTATTCAGAAAATGATTCAGCAGACAGTGATTTAAGCAAAGTAAGCAATGGTTGGTCAACAGCAGTTGCTAACTACAGTGCAGCAAAATCTTATTTAATAGTATTAGATAACGAAATGGTTTCTCACAAAGATGTTTCATGGAGTTATTCTTTGAACATACCAGCAGAAGTAAATTACAAAGACCAAATTAAATCAAACTACATGGTATATCTAAATAATAATTCAGAAACAGGGACTGTTGCAGAAACAAAGGCTTCACCAGAAATTACATTAAAAGCAGAAGATGGACCATCAATAGAAGCTAGACTATACACATATGATTTCGAAAACAATGGAACAGTAACATATGGTAAAAGAGTAACAATGTACACAGAAATAAAAAATACAGGAAGTCAAGTTTTAGAAAATGTTAGTGTAGAAATACCTTTACCAGAACATATGATATATGAAGATACTGTAGATTCAATAACTTGCAAGAATGGTGTTGTTACCGCACAGACAAATGACATTCAACCAGGAGAAACCAGAAAGGTTACGATTGGATTGTGGTTAGCTGAAAGTGGAGAAACTCTAATAAATGCACGAGTAAAAGCAAAACAATATGATGGATATATTAAAACAAATGAATATAGAGTTACTATTCAGGACTCTCCAATAGCTTTATCACTGTATATGGAAGATACATATAAAAGAGTTGCAGTGGGAGATATGGTATATACAAGCTTGACAATGAATAGCCTAAAAGGAGAAACTCTTGAGAATATAGAAGTTGAATATAAATTACCAGCAGGAATGGAATATTTGGGAGCAGGTAGTGATAAAGACTATAATCAAGTGATTAGTGTAAATGAAGATAAGACCATAGTAAAAATAAAGATACCTAAAATCGAGAGCGAGGCAGTTAAAATTACTATATCTGCACAAGTAAAAGCAATAAGCGATACTATGAAAATACAAGCTACAACAAATATTGGCGGACAAGAATATGCGTCAAATGTTATATTAGTAGAAACGAAAAAGATTTCATATGATATAACAGCTAATAATTTAACTGATATATATGTAGAAACAGATGATTTAATTACAACACAATTTGAACTATTAAATACTGGCGAAGATAAAATTAATGATATAACAACAATTTACAATATACCAGAAGGAACAGAATTTGTATCTGGAAACATAGTAGTTAACGGAACAGAGAGTTATATAACACAAAAGAATGAAACAGAAAAAAGAGTTGAATACATTGTATCAGAATTACCGGAACAAGATAAAGCAATAATAACAATTACATTAAGAGTAACACAAGAACAAACAGACAAAGAACAACAAATAGCAAGCTATTTAAAAACAGAACACTATGGATTGGGTACAAAACAATCTCCTACAATAACTTTTATAATAAAAGCTATTAAGGATGATGAAGATGACAACAATAACACAATAGAAGGCAATAACGAGATATCAAACAATGAAGAAAACGGAATTGTATCAAATAATGAGATAGTAGATCCAGGAGAAGACGACAAAGGAAATAAGATAAGAGGAAAAATCTGGATAGACGCAAATAAAAACGGTAAATACGATTCAAATGAAGAAACAGTATCTGGCATAACAGTATTATTAATAAATAAGAAAACAGGAAAGTTAGAACTAACAACAATAACAAATTCAATAGGAAGATATACATTTGATAAGGTTCAAAAAGGAGAGTATTTAGTAGCATTCTTATATAATACACAAATATATACAGTAACAGAATATCAAAAGAATGGGGTAGATGATCAAGTAAACTCAGACGCTATAAACTCTACAATAGTATATCAAGGAATTGATACAAAAGTTGCTTTAACAGATACAATCGAAATGATAAATTCAAGCATAGAAAACATAGACCTTGGTATATATAGAGTTGCAGAATTTGATTTGAGTTTGCAGAAGTATATAAATAAAATAACAGTAAACAATGATGCAGGAGTTTCTATAAACGAATATCAAAACAAAAATAAAACTCTAGTAAAAACAGAAATTGCAGCAAGACAAATGGCATCAAGTACAGTAATAATAGAATATAAAATAGTAGTTAAAAACGAAGGAAATGTACCAGGATATGCTAAAAAGATAGTCGACTATATACCTGATGATTTGAAATTTAGTGCAGAGCTAAATCCAAATGCATACGTTGGAAAAGATGGAAACATATATAGTGAAGAATTATCAAAAACAGTAATTAATCCAGGGGAAAGCAAAGAAATTACTTTAGTACTATCTAAAAAAATGACAGGAGAAAACACAGGAACAGTTGTAAACACAGCAGAAATTGCGGAAGACTACAACATACTAGGACTACAAGATAAAAACTCAACACCAGGAAATAAGAGCGAAAAAGAAAATGACTTGGGAAGTGCAAATGTAGTAATAACAGTAAGAACTGGACAAATAGTAATTTATACAACATTAATAATTTCTGTATTAGGAATATTATTTGTAGGAATTTACTCAATAAAAAAATATGTAATAAAAAACTAAAGAAAGGAGGAGAAACATGAAAAAGAAAATAAAAAAGATTATTCTACTAATAATCATGGTACTAATAGCGATTATCCATACCAACAAAGTAAAAGCAGTAGAAGCATATGAATATCATGGATATAAATGCACTTCTTATTCCCTAGAAGAGTTCTTAGACTTTCAAAATGGAAAAAAGACAGATTTAAATATTGTACTTTCGAGTGACGAACCGTTTTATTTGGGAGCAGGACAAGACGGAGACAGAAAAGCAAACTCAAATCCAGCACAATATTATAAAAAATGGAACTTTACAATGCCTGTAATGAGAACTTCTAAAAAGAATGCAAATACAGCAGGTAAAATTATAAAAAAGAGTAATGGTGAGCAATGGGCTGAGAGTCAGTACAGTAGTGGAGATGCAGGAACAACTTCGTATAAGGCAATTATAATAAATGTTCCAATTTTCTGTATTGATCCTACAAGATCAACACCAGGTATAGATGCGGCAGGATATACTTTGGCGCAAGTTAATAATACGGGAAATTTTCACGATGATAATTGGTATAAAGCTAATAGTGGTCATAATGTAAAGATGACTCCAGCGTTGGCAAATATGTGGAAATATATACTGTATAAAGACGTTAAACAAGGAGAAAAAGTAAAGTGGGATGACTTTACAAGAGAAAAGCAAGTCGCAATATGGATGTCTATATATGATAACAGTCTTCAACTTACTAACGAGGATAAGAGTGAGATAGCAAAAGGAAAACCAACAGATGCAGAAAAAGCAAAGATTTCTGAAATATCTACATATGGAACAACAGAGAATTTCCAAAATTTTGTTGTTGCAAGAGCAGGAATACATAAGGGAGACTGGACAAGATTACAAACAGTAACAAAAGCGGTTGATTTATATAAAGAGGCCCAACTAGCTGCTCAAAAAATAACAAATATGGAAACCAATAATACCCCAACAGAAATTACTTCTAATAACGCAAAAATAGAGAAAATTGACGGAAAGGATGATACATATAAATTAGGACCATTTACATTAAAATATAATACAGAGAGAACAATATCTGGAATAACAGTAGAAGGAGATAAAGGAACTGTTACACAAGATACAAATCCTTATATTTATGCTGATGGAAGCCAAGGGAAAAACATTCCAACATCAGGAAGTCAATTTTATATAGTAGTAAAAGATATAGAAAAAAATGGATTTGGTAGTATAACTAAAATTACAGTAAAATCAACATACAAATCGTACTCGGATATAAAATTGTACAAACTTTATGGTGATTACAGTTATACAAATAACGGTACTCTAATAACAGGAGTATACCAACCATTATTAACTGCAGAGGGAACAGTAAAAACAAAAGAAGATTCAAGTTCAGCAACTTTAAATATTGCAACATATAAATCATCAAAATACACAATGAGCTTAAGTAAAATAGATTCTGAATTTAAGTCACCAGTTGCAGGAGCAAAGTTTACAGCAACATTAAATGGCAAAAAATTATATACAACAGTTAATGGACAAAAAACAGATAAATTTACAACAGATGCAAATGGCAAATTAAATATAGAATTAACTATAAACTCAGCAGGAACAGATACCTTGGTATTGACAGAAACTTCTGTTGATGCTAAATACCAAAAATTAGATAACCCAATTACAATAAAAATAAACAAAGCGGTTGACCCTAATACTAGAGAATTTAAGGTTACATCTGTAACAGGAGAAAATCTATCAGATGGAGTAAGTGTACAATTAGACCAAGCTACGCTAAAAATAAATGTAAATGCAGAAGACCCTGCAGTTATAAAAGAAGGCTCATACAACTTGAATGTAAATAAAATAGATTCAAAAAATGGTACGAAATTAGCAGGAGCTCAATTTAGTGTAAAAGTAAATGGTACAGATAAAGGAACATATACAACAAATGCAGAAGGAAAATTTGCAACACCAATACAAGTTGCAATAAAAGAAGTCGGAACAGACTTAATAGAAATAGAGGAAATTCAAGCACCTGATAAATATCAGAAGCTAGGAGGAACATTACAAATCCAAGTAACAAAAGTTACAGATAAAGATTCTTGGAGTTATATAGCAAAAGAAGTAAAAGTTATATCAGGATTTAAAAATGCAGAAGGACAAGATTCTTATTCAGAAGCAAGTTTAAACCAAAATAAAGATATTGTTGTACAAATAAACAATGATAGAGCAAATATCGAACTTGGCGGAAATGTATGGGAAGATATAAGACATGGAAAAGACTCATTATTAAATGGAATTAAAGATGATGACGAAGAATTTATACAAGGAATGCTTGTAACATTACATACAGAGGACGGAGAGAATATAGAATATAGCGATTCTACATCAATAAGCACTAGAACAGATGAAAATGGTTATTACCAATTCAAAGTGCCAGAAGGTCAAAAATATTATATAGAATATGTATATAATGGACAAAATTATCAACATGCGAAATATACTCCATGGGAAGATAGTAGCACTCCTATGACATCAAATGCAACTGAGTCAGAAGGAGAAAGAGATGCTTTAAATAAAGCGCTTGAGACAATTACAACTAATATGAAAGTTGGAGAAACAGAAATCAAAAATGATATAAACACAAAAGGACCAACATACATAGAAGATAAATGTTATACAATCTCTTCATATACTGGAGGACATGGAAACGAAAGTGATATACAATACTTTGAAAAAACAACTAAAAACATCAACTTTGGTATAACAAAGAGAGAAGAAGTAAAAATAGCATTAATGAAAGATGTGTATGAAGCGGAATTATCAATAAAAGGCTACACTCAAACTTATAAATATAATAAGAGAGAAGCCCAAAATCAAGATAGAGAAATATGGACTGTAACAGCTAAAATAGCAGATGGCTACTATAATCAAGCATACACAAGAGAAGTCAAAGAATCTGATTATCAATATACAGATGATAAACTAAAAGCAAATGTAACATATAAAATCGAGCTATTGAATTTATCAGACAACATCGATTGTGAAGTTAAAGAGGTAGTAGACTACTTTGACAAAGAATTAAAATATAAAGAAGCATACATAAAAGATGGAGACAATAAAATCAACTTAGTTGCTTCTGAAAATAGCAAAAACAACCATACAGAAACAGTAGCAAACTTTAATAAGTTGTACTTCGATTTATCTGGAAATAAAATTCCATCATATGACAGCATAATAATTTATGTGGTATTTGAAGTAGATGTTGACGAAAACGGAAAAATGATATTAGACCAAGGCAGTGATGATTTAGGAAAATCAAATGTGACAGAAATAACAGGATATGCAACATACTATTCAGAAAAGGCAACTTCTCCAAACAAAGACAACAAAGATAGTTATACAGAGTACAAAGGCGGAGAACCAGCCGGAAGAGTAGATGTAGACTCTAACCCAGGAAATGCAGATCCTAATGACAAAAACACATATGAATCTGATGCAGACGAAGCACCACCAATTAAATTCCAATTAGAAGGATTAAGAACAATTAGTGGAGAAGTTTGGGAAGACAAGAGAACTGTAATGGATGATACTGCAAAAACAGCAGTCGGAGACGGAATAAAAGATGACAACGAAGATAGAATAAAAGACATAAAGGTACAATTAATAGACGCAACTACAAATAATGTAGCAAAAATGTTTGATGTAAATACAAAAACATGGGTAGACGCAGAAACAATAACAGATGAAAATGGAAAATACCAAATAACATCATTTGTACCAGGAGAATATTACGTAAAATTCATCTATCCAAATGGACAAGACTACAAATCAACAACATACAATTATGACAAAGTAAATTCAGGATTTGATGTAAACAATCCAGATAGAGAAATTGGAACATTAATAGAGCCAACAGATGTAAATTATTCAGATGCAAGAGATATTTGGGGAGACGAAACAACACCAGGAACAAGAAGCTATGTAAATGGTCAATATTCAGGAAAAACTGATGTTGCAAGAGCAAACGAACTTGCAGAAAGACTAAAAAATGGAGACTTTGCAATAGGAGCAATTACTGGTAAGAAAGTGCTACAAATAGAAAGAGATCCATCAGATGGAAATTCTGATTCGGGAAGAAGATTTGAAGTGGAAAACGTTGACTTAGGATTACAAGAGAGACCAAAACAACAAATAGCAATGAGAAAAGAAGTTTCAAATGTAAAAGTAACTCTATCTTCTGGAAAAGAATTATTTAACACATCTGGAAAAGCAACAAACGTAATTTGGATTGATAAGCAAGGACATACAACAGGTTACGACAATAACTTAATGAAAACACCGGAGGTAAGAAATCCTACCCAAAACCAAGCTGTAATACTAACAATGGACGAAGGATTGATGCATGGTGCAACAATACAAATTGACTACAAGATGACAGCGGAAAACATAGGAGAAGCCGATTATGCAAGTAAGAAATTCTACTACACAGGTAAAAGAGACGGACAAGAAGAAGTTGTAACTACAAAAGTATTTGATGTCATAGACTATGTTGGAGCTTCGTTAGGCTCAGGAAATGCATCGACAAATAACCTACAATATACAGACAGTAAAAACACAGGTTGGGTAACAGTGAACAAAAACGAAATTATAACAAATAAGGTTGTCCAATACAAAGATGCAAATGGAAACGACGTAACATCAGAAAATATAAAAACATATAAAACGATATTAAAACACTCTTTTGGTGGAGACGATGGCAAGATATTAATACCAAAATTATGTAACGAAGAACAAAGCCAAGTTACAACAACTCTAACGTTATCAAGTATAATGTCAGGAGTGGATGCAAACAACAATTTATCATATAACAACATGGCAGAGTTAATAAACTTCGAAAACAAAATAGGTAGAAAAATCGAGTACTCAACAGTAGGTAACCAAAACCCTAATGAACCAACCAAAGAGGTAGATACAGACACAGCTGATGTAACTATACTAACACCTTTTGGACAAACAAGAATTTACTACATAATAGGAACAATATGTGGATTGATACTTATAGCTGGATTAGCAATAGTAATAAAAATCACAAAAAACAAATAAAAAATAGATAGAAGATTCTAACTCGAATCTTCTATTTTTATGCTCGTAAAAATAGAAAAGCAAAAAAATGATTTTTTGAGAAACGAGAAAAAATGCTAAAAAATAAGAGGACAATATTTAAAGAAAAACGACCAAACACATACAAACACAAGCGAAAGAAAGGAAAAACACGTTACAAAACATGAAACAAAAAATGATAAATTTTAGAAAAATCATTTTTTATCAAATTGTAATAATTTTGTAATATTTGCTGATGGTTACGTAATATTTTTAAAGAATAAATGGCTATTCTCTAAGCATTGAAGACTTAACTTAACAAAAAGGAACATAAAACGACAGAATTTTCAAAAAAATTCCAACTCTCGAAAACGTTGATTTTACTAGGTTTTTATTGCTTGATTACATAAGAAATATATCTTTGACATTATATTGCTTGTGTTGTAATATCTATTCACGATAACAAAAGAGACTCTATAACTAACTTGCCTAGAAAACAGTAGTGATAAAGTTATAAGAATAAACAAAATGGGGAGGAATTAACATGAAGGTTATCAAAAGAGATGGGAATATAGTAGAATATAATCCAGAAAAAATTAAGACAGCCATCAAAAAAGCGAACGAGGAGGTTTCAAGAAGAGACAGAGCAAACGAAAAAGAAATACAAGAAATAATCGACTATGTTGAAGATTTAAAAAAATCAAGAATATTAGTAGAAGATATTCAAGATATAATTGAAGAAAAGTTAATGTCTTTTGGCAAATATAATTTAGCGAAGACATACATTACATACCGTTACACAAGAGCATTAGTAAGAAAAGCAAATACTACAGACCAATCTATTAAAGAATTAATAGAGGGAGAAAGCGAATACTGGAACAACGAGAATTCAAATAAAAATGCAAGAGTTGTAACAACACAAAGAGATTACTTAGCAGGAATAACAAGCACAGATATAACAAGAAGATTTTTATTACCAGAAGATGTAGTAAAAGCGCATGATGAGGGAATTATACATTTCCACGATGCTGATTATTTTGCGCAAAATGCACTTCACAACTGTGATTTAATTAATCTAGAAGATATGCTACAAAATGGAACAAATATAAATGGCGTAATGATAGAAAAACCACACAGATTTTTAACAGCAATGACAATAGCTACACAAATAATTACAGCAGTTACTTCAAGCCAATATGGTGGAGCAACAGTTACAATGACACATTTAGCCCCATTTGTAAGAGATAGCTATAATAAATATTTGAAAAAATATCAAGACAGAAAACTTCCTAAAGAACAATGTGAAAAATTTGCTAAGGAAGATTTGAAAAAGGAAATAGAAGATGGAGTTCAAACATTCCAATATCAAATAAACTCAATGACTACAACAAACGGACAATCTCCATTTTTAAGTGTCTGCTTCTATTTAGGAGAGACAGACGAATACAAAGAGGAATTAGCAGCCATAATAGAAGAATTCCTTAAACAAAGAATTCAGGGAATGAAAAACGAGAAAGGTGTGTATATAACACCTGCCTTCCCAAAACTATTATATGTACTAGAAGAAGATAACATACACGAAAACAGCAAATACTGGTACTTAACAAAATTAGCAGCAAAATGCACTGCTAAGAGAATGGTTCCAGATTACATATCAGAAAAAATAATGAAACAATTAAAAGTAGATAAAAATGGAAATGGACAATGCTATCCATGTATGGGATGTCGTTCATTCCTAACACCTTACGTAGATCCAGAGACAAACAAACCTAAATACTATGGAAGATTCAATCAAGGTGTTGTAACTATCAACTTAGTTGATGTTGCTCTATCATCAGGACAAGACAAAGATAAATTCTGGAAAGTATTTGAAGAAAGACTTGAGTTATGCCATAAAGCATTAAAATTAAGACATGAGAGACTAGCAAAAGCAACAAGTGATGTAGCACCTATATTATGGAGATATGGAGCGTTAGCAAGACTTCCAAAAGGAGCAAGCATTCACCCATTATTACATGGCGGGTATTCTACAATATCTCTTGGATATGCAGGACTATATGAGTGTGTAAAATACATGACAGGAGACAGTCATACAGACCATGGCAAAGGCGAAGAATTCGGATTAGAAATAATGCAAAAAATGAATGATAAATGCAAAGAGTGGAAAACAGCAGAAGATATAGATTATAGTGTATATGGAACACCAATAGAATCAACAACATATAAATTTGCAAAATGCCTACAAAAGAGATTTGGAAAAATAGAAGGAATTACAGACAGAATGTATATAACAAATTCTTACCATGTTCCTGTATTTGAAGAAATTGATGCTTTCTCTAAATTAAAACTAGAAAGCGAATTCCAAAGATTAAGCCCAGGAGGAGCAATATCATATATTGAAACTCCAAACTTACAAAATAACTTAGAGGCAGTAATAGAAGTGATCAAATACATTTATAACAACATAATGTATGCAGAATTAAATACAAAATCAGACTATTGTCAAAAATGTGGATTTGACGGAGAAATACAAATAGATGACAATCTAGAATGGTATTGCCCAAACTGCGGAAATAGAGATCACTCTACATTAAACGTAGCAAGAAGAACTTGCGGATACATAGGAAGTAATTTCTGGAATAAAGGAAGAACACAAGAAATAAAAGAAAGAGTTTTACATATAGACAATAAAGACGATGAGTAATATAAGCAGAAGGAAGGATTGCTAGATGAAGTACAACAAAATAAGAAAAATGGACATAGCGGATGGACCTGGAGTTAGGGTATCAATATTTATGCAAGGGTGCAGTTTTAATTGTAAAAATTGTTTTAATCCAGAAACACATGATTTTGCGGGAGGAAAAGATTTTACGCAAAACACAGTAAATAGAGTTTTAGAATTATGTGACAAAGATTATGTGGAAGGATTATCAATACTTGGTGGAGAACCAATGCATCCAAAGAATATTCAAGGAACAACGGAACTTGCAAAAGCTTTTAAAGAGAAGTTCCCAAATAAAAGCTTGTGGGTATGGTCAGGATTCACTTTTGATAGAGACTTAAAAGATAAGGATGCTTTAAAATATATAGACGTTTTAGTTGATGGACAATATGTGGACGAACTACATAATCCAAAACTAGAATGGAGAGGCTCATCAAATCAAAGAGTGATAGATGTACAAGAGAGTTTAAAAGCAAATAAAGTAATATTATTTAACAAAAAGAACGTTAATTAAAGAAAATAAAATAGCAGTACTAAAACAGTACTGTTATTTTTATGAAAAAATACAAAAAATTTACTTTTTCTATTGACATAAGTGTTCTTATAAGTGTATAATAATTAAAGTATTTGATATTATGGCATAATATCAACAAAATGAGAAATTATTAATCTCCATAGAGATAGTAAGGGTGGTTAATATAAAAACGTTAATTATCAATAGAAGTTAAATAAATGCAAGATGGAATTGGCAAAAAACAGTAATATTTGCCAATGAATTTTTGTTGTCTTTTTTATTGCTATGAATATTTACAAAAAAGAGGAATTATTTTTAAAAAGCTTACGGAAAAGGGAACTTAAGGGAGCAGTGAGTTTTGTTATCTGCAAAGCGTTAAAAATAAGAAGGACTTTTTTGAAAATCATATATATTAATTCTGCTTTAATTTTTTATATGAGGTGAAAGACTTTGAATCTAAAGGAAGTAAAACACGAAAAATGCACAAGAAAAACCTTTTCAAAAATAGGTGATTTTATCGAGATGCCAAATTTAATCCAAGTACAAAAAGATTCTTACAACTGGTTTATAGAAGAAGGTCTAGGAGAAGTATTAAAAGACATATCTCCTATTGTAGACTATTCAGGAAACCTAGTTCTAGAATTCTTGGATTACCACATGGAAGAAAAAACAAAGTACACAATGGAAGAAGCAAAAGAGAGAGATGCTACATATTCTTCAAGATTACATGTTAAAGTAAGATTAATCAACAAAGAAACTGGCGAAATCAAAGAGCAAGAAATCTATTTAGGAGATTTTCCTCTAATGACAGACAGTGCAACATTTATTATCAATGGTGCAGAGAGAGTAATTGTAAGCCAATTAGTTCGTTCGCCATCTTGCTATTATGCACAAGATTTTGACAAAATCGGAAAGAAAATTTACACATCAACAGTTATGCCAATAAGAGGTGCATGGCTAGAATATGAAACAGATGGAAATGACGTGTTCTATGTAAGAGTAGATAGAACAAGAAAACTACCTGTTACTTCATTATTAAGAAGTATAGGTTTTGTTACTGATGAACAAATATTGGATTTATTTGCTAATGATCCAAAAATTAAATCAACACTAGAAAAAGATCCAATCAAAAATCAATCAGAAGCATTAATAGAAATATACAAAAAATTAAGACCAGGGGAACTTCCAACAGCAGATGCTGCGAGAAACTTATTCGATGGTTTATTCTTCGATAACAGAAGATATGACCTAGCAAAAGTAGGAAGATACAAATTTAATAAAAAACTAAAATTAGCAACAAGAATTACTGAACAAGTTGCTTATGACGATATTGTAAATCCTGAAACTGGAGAAGTTTTAGTAGAAAAAGGAAACAAAATCACAGCAGAAATTGCAGAAGAAATACAAGATTCTGGAATCAATATTGTAGATGTAAATGTTAATGATGAAAAAGTAAGAATTATAGGAAATGGCGTAGTAAACATTTATAAAATGTTACCAAATGTAGACCTAAAAGACTTACACTTCAACGAAGGAGTTAACTACAATGTATTAAAATCAATATTAGATACAACTCCAGAAGACAAATTACATGATGTATTACAAGAAAGAAAGAGTGAACTAGTACCTTTAACAATAACAACTGAGGATATGATAGCATCTATAAGCTATTTATTAAACTTAGACTATGGAATTGGAAAAGTAGATGATATAGATCACTTAGGAAATAGACGTATTAGATGCGTTGGAGAATTGTTACAAAATCAATTTAGAATTGGTTTAACAAGATTAGAGAGAGTTGTTCGTGAAAGAATGACAATCCAAGACCTTGACTCAGTAACTCCACAAACATTAATTAATACAAAACCTATAAGCTCTTCAATAAGAGAATTCTTTGGAAGTTCTCAATTATCACAATTTATGGATCAAACAAACCCATTATCAGAGCTTACACATAAAAGAAGAATATCTGCATTAGGACCTGGTGGTCTTTCAAGAGAAAGAGCTGGATTCGAAGTTCGTGATATTCACTATACTCACTATGGTAGATTATGTCCAGTTGAATCTCCAGAAGGACCAAACATTGGACTTATATCAGCACTTTCATCATTCGCAATGATAGATGAATATGGATTTGTTGAAACACCATACAGAAAAGTAGACAAAGAAACTGGCAAGTTAACAGATATAGTAGAATATATGCCAGCTGATGAAGAAGATAAATATATTATCGCACAAGCTTCAGAGCCAATCGACAAAGATGGAAAATTTGTAAATAAGAAAATAAAAGTTAGACATAAAGAAGAAATAACAGAGGTTGACGCAAGTGAAGTTGACTATGTAGACGTTTCGCCAAAACAATTAGTTTCAGTTGCAGCTGCAATGATTCCTTTCTTAGAGCATGATGACGTTAAGCGTTCTCTAATGGGATCAAACATGCAAAGACAAGCAGTTCCTCTACTTATTCCAGAATCTCCTATCGTAGGAACAGGAATGGAATACAAAGCTGCTAGAGATTCAGAAATAACTGTAACAGCTATAAACGATGGTGTAGTAGAAAAAGTTACTGCAGACGAAATAATTGTTAGAAATAAAAAGAAAGAACTAGACACATATAAACTTCGTAAATTCAAGAGAACAAACGGAGGAACATGTATCAACCAAAGACCAGTTGTTCAAAGAGGAGAAGTAGTAAAAGCCGGAGATATTCTAGCTGATGGACCTTCTACACAAAATGGAGAAATGGCACTTGGAAGAAACGTTCTTATAGCTTTCTCAACTTGGGAAGGTTACAACTACGAGGATGCTGTATTAATTTCTGAAAGACTAGTTAAAGAAGATGTATATACATCTATTCATATAGAAGAATACGATTGCGAATGTCGTGATACAAAATTAGGACCAGAGGAAATAACAAGAGATATTCCAAACGTTGGAGACGACGTATTAAAAGACTTAGATGAAAATGGAATTATCAGAATAGGTGCAGAAGTAAGACCTGGAGATATCTTAGTTGGTAAAGTTACTCCAAAAGGAGAAACAGAATTAACTGCAGAAGAAAGATTACTTCGTGCAATATTTGGAGAAAAATCTAGAGAAGTTAGAGACACATCACTTCGTGTACCACACGGAGAAGCTGGAACAATAGTAGATATTAAAGTATTTACAAGAGAAAATTCAGAAGAACTAGCTCCTGGAGTAAATCAAGTAATTAGATGTTATATAGCAACAAAGAGAAAAATATCAGTTGGAGATAAAATGGCTGGACGTCATGGTAACAAAGGTGTTATTTCAAGAATATTACCAGAAGAAGATATGCCATTCTTACCAGATGGAACACCAGTAGACATAGTTCTAAACCCAATGGGTATACCTTCTCGTATGAACTTAGGACAGGTTCTTGAAGTACATTTAGGAATGGCTGCAAGAGCGTTAGGATGGAAGGTTGCAACACCAGTATTTGATGGTGCAAAAGACTATGAAATAGAAGACCTACTAGAAGAAGCAGGACTACGTAGAGATGGTAAAACAGACTTATATGATGGTAGAACTGGTGAAAAATTCATTAAACCAATTACAGTTGGTGTAATGTACATGATGAAACTACATCACTTAGTAGATGATAAAATACATGCTCGTTCAACAGGACCATATTCACTAGTAACACAACAACCTCTAGGAGGTAAAGCTCAATTTGGTGGACAACGTTTCGGAGAAATGGAAGTTTGGGCATTAGAAGCTTATGGTGCTGCATACTCATTACAAGAAATGTTAACAGTTAAGTCAGACGATGTCGTAGGACGTGTTAAAACATATGAAGCAATAGTTAAAGGTGAAAACGTACCAGAGCCAGGGGTTCCAGAAGGATTTAAAGTATTAGTAAAAGAACTTCAATCATTAGGACTAGACATTAAATTATATACTCAAGACGATAAAGAAATACAATTAAAAGAAGACATAGAAGATGCTGTAAGTTTCAGCAACATAGAGAACAAATCATTTAATGAAGATAGTGTAATTGATGAAGATGAACTTTCTGACGGCTACACAGAGGAAGAGGAAGCTGAAAATGACGCTTTATATGATGATGATATGGATAACATCAACGAAGATATGCTATTAGAAGATGATAGTATGTTAAGAGATGAAGACGTATTTGATGACGAAAATTAATAAAAAGTATAATTCAAGGGGGCAAAAATAGTGGATGAATTAGAAAACTTTGATAAAATGAAAATTGGCATTGCATCTGATGAACAAATAAGAGAATGGTCACATGGAGAAGTTAAAAAACCAGAAACTATTAACTACAGAACACTAAAACCAGAAAAAGATGGACTATTTTGTGAAAAAATATTTGGTCCAACAAAAGATTGGGAATGTCATTGTGGTAAATATAAAAGGGTAAGATATAAAGGAATAGTTTGTGACAGATGTGGGGTTGAAGTTACAAAAGCTAAAGTTAGAAGAGAGAGAATGGGGCACATAGAGCTTGCTGCCCCAGTAGCTCACATTTGGTATTTCAAAGGAATACCAAGCAGAGTTGCTTTAATGTTAGACGTATCTCCAAAAGCTTTAGAAAAAGTTATATACTTTGCTTCATACATCGTAACAGACAAAGGAACTTCAACATTATCAAAAGCTCAAGTATTAAATGAGAGAGAATATACAGAAGCTGTTGAAAAATTCGGAAGAGATTCTTTTAAAGCAGAGATGGGAGCAGAGCCAATAAGAAAACTTCTATCAGAAATAGATTTAGACAAATTATCAGAAAAATTGAAAAAAGAGCTAGAAAAAGCTAGCGAACAAAAAAAGGCAAAAATAGTAAAAAGACTAGATACAGTAGAATCATTTAGATTATCAGGAAATAGACCTGAATGGATGATAATGCAAGTAGTACCAGTTATACCACCAGATTTAAGACCAATGGTACAATTAGATGGTGGAAGATTTGCAACATCAGACTTAAATGATTTATACAGAAGAGTTATAAACAGAAATAACAGATTAAAGAGATTACTAGAACTTGGAGCGCCAGAAATAATAGTTAGAAACGAAAAGAGAATGCTTCAAGAATCAGTAGATGCTTTAATAGATAATGGCAGACGTGGAAGACCAGTAACAGGAGCTGGAAACAGACCTTTAAAATCTTTATCAGATATGCTTAAAGGAAAACAAGGAAGATTTAGACAAAACTTACTAGGAAAACGTGTTGACTATTCAGGACGTTCAGTTATAGTTGTTGGACCAGAGCTAAAAATCTATCAATGCGGTGTGCCAAAAGAAATGGCAGTAGAGCTATTCAAACCATTTGTAATGAAAGAGTTAGTTGGTCGTGGAATAGCACACAATATTAAAAATGCAAAGAGAATGGTAGAAAGATTACGTCCAGAAGTATGGGATATATTAGATGAGGTTATAAAAGACCATCCGGTTCTTCTAAACCGTGCACCTACACTACATAGATTAGGTATACAAGCATTTGAGCCAGTTTTAGTTGAAGGTAGAGCAATAAAATTACACCCATTAGTTTGTACAGCGTTCAACGCTGACTTCGACGGTGACCAGATGGCTATACATTTACCATTATCACCAGAAGCACAAGCAGAAGCAAGATATTTAATGCTTTCAGAAAACAACCTATTAAAACCACAAGATGGTAAGCCAGTAACAACACCTACACAAGATATGATTTTAGGAAGTTACTACTTAACAATGGATGTTGATGGAGAACCAGGAGAAGGAACATATTTCTCATCTCCAGAAGAAGCAATAATGTCACTTGCAAATGGCGACATAACAATGCACTCAAAGATATTAGTTAGAAGATCAAAAGTTGTTGATGGTGTAGAAGTACATAAAAAGATAGCAACAACAGTAGGAAGAATAATATTCAATACAGGAATTCCACAAGATTTAGGATTTGTAGATAGAAGCAATCCAGAAAACGAATTCGAATATGAAATTGGATTTGTTGTATCAAAGAAAAATCTAGGAAAGATAATTGGAAAATGTATCAGTGTACATGGACTAAATAGAACAGCAGAACTTCTAGACTACATCAAAGCAACAGGTTACAAATACTCTACATTAGGAGCTGTAACAGTTTCAGTAGCAGATGTTCAAGTACCACCTGAGAAGAAAGCAATCCTTGCAGATTCTCAAGCACAAGTTGATAATGTATTAAAACAATATAAACGTGGTTTAATTACTGACGAAGAAAGATATAGCCAAGTAATTAAAATATGGGAAAAAGCAACTGATGATGTAAAAGAAGCAATGAAGAAAAACTTCGACAAAGAAAACCCAATGTTCATGATGTCTGACTCTGGAGCCAGAGGTAACTTAGACCAGTTAAAGCAAATTGCTGGTATGCGTGGACTTATGGCAAGTACAACAGGTAAAACAGTAGAGATACCAATCAAATCATCATTCAGAGAGGGACTAGACGCATTAGAGTACTTTATATCAGCCCATGGAGCTCGTAAAGGACTTTCAGATACAGCTTTAAGAACAGCAGACTCTGGATACTTAACAAGAAGACTTGTTGATGTTTCACAAGATATTATCGTAAGAGAAGACGACTGTGGAACAACAGAAGGTGTTGAAGTATTTGATATAAAAGACGGAAATCAAATAATAGAAAAAATGCAAGAAAGACTACTTGGAAGATATCCATTACATGATGTAATAGATCCAAATACCAAGGAAGTAATAGTTGATACAAATACACTTATTACAGAAGATTTAGCAGATAAGATAGTAGCAGCAGGAATAACAAAAGTTACTGTTAGAAGTGTATTTAGATGTAGAACAAAACATGGTGTTTGTTGTAAATGCTATGGTATGGGACTAGCAAGTAGAAAAGAAGTTGATATAGGAGATACTGTAGGTATAATAGCAGCTCAATCAATAGGTGAGCCTGGTACACAGCTTACAATGAGAACTATACACTCTGGTGGTGTTGCTGGTGTTGCCGACATCACACAAGGTCTTCCTAGAGTTGAGGAGCTATTCGAAGCTCGTAAACCAAAGGGACTTGCAATAATCACAGAAATAGCAGGAACTGTATCAATCAAAGTAGATGAAAAGAAGAGAAAAGAAGTTATAATTACTTCTAAAGATGATAGCAGAACATATGTAATACCATTTGGTTCTAAGCTAAAAGTAAAAGAAGGAGATGTCCTAGAAGCAGGAGATCAAATTACAGAAGGTTCTAAGAACCCAGCAGAAGTATTAGCTATTAACGGACCAGAAGGTGTATATGAATACTTAATCCAAGAAGTTCAAAAAGTTTATAGAAACCAAGGTGTTGATATAAACGACAAACATATCGAAGTTATTGGAAGACAAATGCTTAAAAAGGTTAGAGTTGAAGATAATGGAGATACAGATATGTTTGCAGGATCACTTGTAGATATGTATGAGTTTGAAGACAAGAACAAAGAAGTAGAAGCACAAGGATTAAGACCTGCAACAGGCAAGAGAGTATTACTAGGTATTACAAAAGCATCACTTGCAACAGAGAGCTTCTTATCAGCAGCATCATTCCAAGAAACAACAAGAGTATTAACAGAAGCTGCGATAAAAGGAAGAACAGACGAATTAATAGGATTAAAAGAAAATGTTATTATAGGTAAACTAATTCCAGCTGGAACAGGAATGAAGAGATACAAAAATGTACATATAAATACAGAGAAAAAAGAAACTCCTGAAATAAATCCAGAAAACCCAGAAACAGTAGTAACAGAAGCAATAAATAACATGACATCCGAAAATACTGTAATAGGAACACCAGAAGGAATAGCAGAAGACGATATAATAATATCAGACGAAAATTAATCGTAAAAAGTAGGGCATATTTTACATATGCTCTATTTTTATAATCAAATAATCATGAATAAAAAGAAAAAAATCTCATATATTTACAATGAAAACTTGTAATATGTGAGGTTTTTTATGTTTATAATAAATAAGAAAAGAGTAATATTTTTATTTTCGGCAGTATTTTTGCCAATTGGACTATTTATGTTTCAAATGAGTAATAATTCTATAAAAAAACAGACAATCGAGACAATGTCGATGCCAGTAACTTCAAAAACAATAGTGTTAGATGCTGGACACGGAGGAGAAGATGGCGGAGCTGTAAGTAGTAATGGAATTAGTGAATCAAATATAAATTTAAAAATAGTATTAAAGCTACAAAATTTATTAGAACAAAGTGGAGCAAAAGTAATATTAACAAGGTCAGATGAAAATGCAATTTATGATATAGATAAAAAAACATTAAGAGAAAAGAAAAATTCAGATATAAAAAATAGAGTAAAAATTGGAAATACATCATCAGCAGATATATTTGTTAGTGTACATCTTAACAAAATTCCACAGAGCCAATATAGTGGGTGGCAAACATTTTACAAAAAGAATAATGAAGACAGCAAAAAACTAGCTACATGTTTACAAAATAATTTAAATGAAGCAATACAAAAAGAGAATAAAAGAGTTCCTCTTCAAATTGATAATGTATATATAGTAAAAAAAGTAGAGATACCAATATCAATAGTAGAATGTGGCTTTCTATCAAATCCAGAAGAAGAAAAGAATTTGCAACAAGATGAATATCAAGATAGACTTGCTTGGGGAATTTACAATGGAATTATGAGTTATTTTGAATAAATGAAATGAATAAGTTTTCCACTTCTTGGAGAAAATATGTGTAAAACATATACCAAGGAGTGGATTTTTTTGAACGAAAAAAAGAGATTAAGTATAAAAGGAGCAATTTTAGATAAAGCACAACTAGAAAATTATCTAGAAAAAATTGCTTCTGATCATATATTAACAGAAAAATCTAGTAAAGAAACCTATCCTTTACCAAGATTAAAGGAGAATTTTTTTGTTATAAAAGAAGTATATAAACTGCTAAATGAACAAATAAAACAGTCTATCCCAATACATCCGGCAGGAGAATGGATTTTAGATAATTTATATATTATAGAAGAAGTTGTAAAAAGCATATCTAAAGAACTTACCCTAAAAAAGTATACAAATTTTTTAGGGCTTGCAAATGGAAGGTATAAAGGTTTTGCTAGAGTTTATGTGTTAGCAACAGAGATGGTTGCGTATACTGATGGAAAAATAAATTCTGAGAACTTAGAAGAAATGCTAAAAGCATACCAAACCAAGAAAACACTTAGTATGAATGAGATATGGAGTATAGGATTATTTATTCAAATAGCATTGATTGAGAACATAAGAGAGATATGTGAAACAATTTATATGTCGCAACTTCAAAAATATAAAGTAGAAAACATTTTAGCAAAATTTTTTGATGAAGAGAAAAAGAAGAATAGAGTACTTCAATTAAACAGAATATCGCAAATAAAAACTAATCAAATGAAAAATGCATTTGTAGAATATATGTCATATAAGCTAAAAAAATATGGAAGCCAAGCTTATCCATATCTAAACATATTAGAAGAGGAAGTAGCAAAAACAGGTTCAGATATTTCTGAGATAGTAAAAAAGGAGCACTTTGATATTGCGGTAAAAAAGGTATCAATAGGCAACAGTATTATATCTCTAAAAACAATGTCGAGAATAAACTTTTTAGAAATCTTTGAAAGAATAAATAGGGTAGAAGATATACTAAAACAAGATCCAGTTGGTCAATATCAATTAATGGATGGAGATACAAAAACATATTACAGAAATGCAATAGCCGAAATATCTAAAAAGACTAAAATATCTGAAATATATATAGCAAAAAAATGCTTAGAGTTAGCACAAAAAGAAGAACAAAACGAGAAGAAAAAACATATTGGCTATTATCTAATATCAGATGGAAAAGAAGAACTTTTAAATAATTTACTAGACAAAAAGATAAAAATAAAAACAAATTATGAAAAAGCTAAAACTTATATAAAATCAATATGGGGAAGCAGTGTAGTAATA
>OJKI01000067.1_pt1 | contig 54560 bp, 51 predicted proteins | sample 1596431 | NCBI WGS metagenome assembly OJKI01 (sample SAMEA4350165, study PRJEB24818) | metagenome | biome: human; feature: gut; material: faeces | place: Denmark | collected 2013-09 | reverse complement strand
CCTGAGAGCCTTTAATGAAACAACATACCTCTTCCCATTCTTTTTTTAATCTTTCCAAATGTCCAGCTTTCCATTCCCCATTTACTTTTGTATATATCGTCTTTATCTTCTTCCATTCATTATCCTTTTTAAAATATCCTTTTCCTTGGGACCAGGTTGAATTTTTATTTACACTTAATCTTGCCTGATCCTGAACCCAAACAGCATAGAAAGTTATCGTTGCCCCGCTATATCTACTTAAATCTGAGCTTAGGGTTTGTCCTGGAGAATAAATAGTATCTTCCCCGGCTTGCGCCCATCCAACAAAATCATAACCGTTATAGGTTGGAATTTGTGAGCTCAATACAAGATTTTGTCCATATGTTTTTACTTGTGTTGATGGCGCATTACTACCACCGTTCGCATCATATACAATGTTATAAGCTACTGGAGCATAAAAATATTCTGCAAAACTACTACTGTCAAAAGTATAAGTTGAATAATTATCTGTTATATCTGTTACTTGTGTAGCGCACACAAACCAAGTAACGGCAGCATTATTATCCCCATTATTTGCTCTTATTGTGACAAACCCTAAAGTAGAAAAATTTCCAGAAGAACCTGCATGAACATCATATACGTATCTATACCAATCACCTGTTCCAGCAGTGTCAGTAAGCCATTTACTATATCCTCCATCACCGATTGAATTACGATGATCCCCAATTGTATAACCTACAGGTATTTTTGCCCATATAATATGTCTATATACATGATTAGCAACAGATTGAGTTAATAAATAAAATCCTCCACAATAAGGAGAAGCTGTTCCAGCTGCCTTATCTATTTTTATGTAATAAGCTTCTGTGCTGTCGCCAAAACTTTTACATATCGCTGGAACTCCATCATTATCCTGTATTCTTGTATGAGTAACAGTTCCATTTGCACTGTTATTATAACCAGTAATTCCTCCAAGACCATTTTCAAATATTGCATCTTTAGAAGTTATATCACTTAATGAGCCACCAGGAGTGTAAAAACCAGCAAACATATATCCTGTCGGAGAAGTTGGAAATGGAACATTATAAGTCGTATTATATTGTTGAGTTATCGTAGAAATCTCAGTCGTTCCTTCTCCTTTATATGTCCTAAAAGTGTAATTTTTCCAAGCAGTTTTAAAATTAACAGATGCTCCGCTGCTAGATAAAGTTAAACTCCAAGGACCCGTTGTATTACTAGGACTAATACCGGTTACAGAAGATAATTCTCTATGCGCTCCTGGTGTAAAGTTTCTGTAATTAAAAGTTGTTCCTAACGGATAAGAATTAGCCCCTTCATTATAGACTCTTGTATAGCTTCCACCATTTATTGATTGCTCAACAGTTCCTGCTTCACCTGTTTGATAAGGCTCTGAATCATCGGGATTCAAAATATTCAAATTGAAAGATGCATTTTGTTGAGGAATTGTGACAGATGATGAGCCATTAACAGAACCTCCCCACGAACTTCCGGAACAAGTTTGAGTTATCGTTGTAGCACTATTAGGATTTATAGAAAGTGTCCCTAAAAGATTTGAACCCGTTCCGTTATTACTAGCATAATAAGTAGCAGCATTTTTTGTGAAAGTATTGTTTCCTGTGGTGAAACGTAACCATATAGACCAACCAGAAGGACCTACATCAACATAAACACTGGCACTATTAGCACTATAATCTACACGGATACACCAATAGCAAGACCCCTCGCCGTTCCATCTTTTATCGCTATATAATGTTGCCATCTATCTCACCTCTCTAACTATCCAATAAAACATATAAATCTCCGTTTTTTCCTATGTCATTAGTCGGAGCAGTTGTTCCACTATATACTACAGGTAATTTAACAGATCCATCATCCTTATTTGTCCCACTTGTTGAGCCAGTATAAACATCACCCGCAAACCATGCGTTACCTGACCAATCAAGAGTATGCGCGTTAGATCTATTATTATACTTACCGTTACCAACAATATGGGCACTAGTTGTATCAGCAATGTTCCATTTACCCTGAACGTGTTGATCTTCACCCGACGCGGTTGTATAATATCCCTCTGCGTGAGAGTAATCGCCTGACGCTATCGTTAGTCGTCCTTCTGCATGAGAGCAGTCACTTTGCGATTTTGTTTCCCACCCTTCTGCATGAGAACGCGCTCCTGATGCTATCGTACCATATCCTTCTGCGTGTGCTGCTTCACCTGATGCTGTTGCAGATTTTCCAAATGCTTGTGCATTTTCACCCAATAATTTCTCTGTTTCATCATAAGCATTAATAGACCTAATACTTCCTTTAGCTTTTCCATTTACCAAATTACTTGGCATTGTGTCTATTGTCTCATTAACTGCCGTTTTGATTTGATTCATATCTGCTGCCGTAACCTTATTTTCTGCCGCAACATCTGGTTTTTCTTGAAGGGCTACCTTATCAGCCCATGTAATTTTATTAGCCATTTTTCACCCCTCCTATTTTTTTATTTGAGCTATTTTGTCAGCATAGCTTCTAAAAGTATCTGTTTCCAATACACTTACCCCAGCGGCTACAATAGCTCTTTTTATATTTTCCTTTGTTTTACTTAAATAATATATTTTCTTTTCTACTGCCGTACCAGATGTAAGTATTGTATTATCTGATACATGTGTAGTATTTTTTATGCTATCTATCTTATTCGCATAATCTCTAAATGTAGTGTTTTCCGGCACATCTACGCCCTGAGCGATGATAGCCTCTCTTATCAATTTCTTTGTTTCTTTTATATATTTTATTTTCTCTTTAATAGAGCCCATCTCGTTCTCACCTCTTTAAAAAAATAAGGAGCACTTATTAGAAAGTGCCCCCATCAATTACGTCTGTTTTGCTTAGTTTATTTGCTAAACTGTTATTAACTTCAGTTTTTGTATAAACGTCACTACTGTTGGCTTTCTTACCTAATGCAGTATTAACTTCATCTTGAGTATAAGCATTTGTAATACCATATCCTGCCAATGTTGTTGATTTAGTTGCGTAATTAGATAAATCTATATTTACAGCCTTATCTGTAATTCCTAAAGCTGTTCCATTAACTTTTACTACATCAATTTTATTAACTTCTGCTCCTGTTGCAATTCCAGTTAATTTTGTCTTTTCAGCAGTTGTATAGTCATTTGTAGATAGTCCTTTACCTGTTACTTTATCTACTTTTTTACCTAATTCAGTATTTGCTGCTGTTTTAGTATAAGCATCTGTAATACCATAACCTTCAAGTGTAGTTGCTTTAGCAGCATATGTTTTACCTGCATCTTCTTTAGTTAAATATGGTGTTAAATCTACTACAGAACCTAATTTATCCCATCCTTCACCAGTCCATGCAACATTCATTCCTGTGTCTTCTAAGTTATAAACATCACCAATTACTTGACCTTCAGTAGGTAATGCTGCTTCATTGGCTACGCTACCTTTGTATTTATAAACTGATGATACTTTTGCATCTACTTCTTTCTTTGTATAAGCATCTGTAATACCATATCCTGAAATAGTTGTTGCTTTATCTGCCTTTCCATTAACAGTTGTTGTTAATGTTTCAACTGTAGTTTTATCAGCCTTCTTACCTAATTCAGTATTTACTTCTTCTTTTGTATAAACATTATCTGCTTCTGCTTTTGTTGCAATAGAAGCTTTGATATCTGTGTCATCATAGTTAGATAATCCTGCTAATTTTTCTTTTTCTGCTGTTGTGTAATCATTACTTGACAATACTTTTCCTTCAACTTTATCAACTTTTCCACCTAAAGCAGCAGTCATTGCAGTCGCATCAGCTTTCTTAGCTATGTCTGCTTTAATTGCAGTATCATTATAGTTTTCAACAGAAGCTAATCTTGTAATTTCTGTATCATCAATTAAAGATTTTCCTGGTACCTTATCTACTTTTTTGTTTAATTCAGTAGTTAAGTCTTTAGTTTTTACATATCCACTTAATTCTTCTTTTGTTGCTAATCTAGCTAAAGTTGTTGATAAATCTCCAATATCCTCAACAGTAATATTAGAACCAGCTGTTACTCTACCTTTTGTATCAACAGTTACTTTTGAATAAGTACCAGCAGTTACTCCGCTAGTTGCTAATTCTAATGCCATCTCAACATTTTGAGATCCATCAAAAGCAGTTGAACCAGTTGCGTCTCCTGTTGCTGTAATTGTTCTTGCTACTGTTAATTTATCAGCGCTTTCAACAGCTCCAGAAGCTCCACCTTTAACTATTTTTACATTTCCTGCATTGTCACCAACATATAACTCTTGAGTATCTAATGCTACTGCTAACTCTCCAGCTACTAATGTTAATTTACTAATGTCGGCTTTTAAACCTCTTTTAATTTTTAATGTATTAGCCATTTTTCTCCCTCCTTATTTATTTAACATTCCAACCCTTATTGGTTGCTATTGCTATTTCTTCTGCGGTTAATTTCGCTTTATTTGCATCTCCTAACTGAAATGCTTCATTTACAGTGTCAGTAACTATTTTATCGACTTGTTTTTCTGTATAATAAGCAGGATCTGTATAGCTATCTCCGAATATACCACCGTCTAATGATGAATCCCACTCAAGGGTTCCATTATTTGCCTGTAGTATTAAATGAGATGCTGTTTGATCATACCCAGGAAAATCCCATAATAAACTATGTGCCATTTCCTCGGCAGTTAAACTATTTTTTAATAATTCTCCTACTACAATTTTACCATTTTCATCTAACCTAGCAGAAAACGTATACCAAGTATAATATTTTAAATCATTTTGTAGATATTCTAAATCATAATATTCTTCTGTTGTAGTTAAAGTTTGTAAATTTCCACCTTTTCTTAATGCATAATGACTACCATTTAAAGTACATAACTCGAAGTTAGAATACCCTTTATCTTTTACTGTCTGTAATATGTTTGCTACGTTTTCTGCAGTAAACCAATCCTCATCTGAATATGGAGCGTAATATGTATAAACAGCATTACTATCTATTCCACCAGATACGTTAGCACTAATAACATTATCTTCAGATATTATAATATTTTCTCCAGCAGTGTATGTTTTTACATTATCGTCTACATATTTTTTTGTTGCTGGGTTGTAATCACCTGTTGGGGTAAATGATGTTGTATTAGTTTTAGTTAAAAAGGCTTCATTAACCATATCTTTCGTATAATAATTTTCTAAATCAGGTATATTAATACCCAAATCTTCTAATGTTTTGTTTCCGGTTAATTCTACATTGTTAATCTTAGGTTTATTGGCTAATTCTAAATAATTTGTAGTACCGCCTGTACTACTTCCACCGTTCTTGCCCAAAGCGGCAAGAGCGATTATTCTTGCTACTCCGTCTGTCTTAGCCATATTAATCACCTAATTCCTTCCAATGTATAATACCGTTACCAGAAATCTCTAATTCCATTTCATCTATGCCTTCTACGATAGCAAGATAAAGACCTGGAGTAGTTGTCTCAGTTACTTTATCAAGAGTCGTCATGTTTATTAGAGCAATAGCATAGGATTCGTTTGATTCAAAATTTGCATGAGAGCCTTTCATAGAAAGTTTTGCGTCACCATCAATTTGAATACTCATAGTATTTCCGGTAATATTTTTAATAATTTTATCTTGTGGCTTTACGTTGCCAGCATTGATAGTCTTATCTCTTAATATTTCCATGATTTCCCCTCCCTTCGTCTATTATATTAGGACTATTTTATGTCCTTTTCTTCGTCTTCTTCTGGGATTTCAACTTTCCAAGTTATAACTTCAGTATCTGCACTAATATTAGCCAATTTAGTAACACCTTCAATTGCCTTTTTACCTTGAACTATAATAGTTCCAATTACAACGCCAAGAACACCAATACTTGACATAGCATTTAATAAATCATTAGATAATAATACTACGCCAAATGTATTAACAATCATTTCGTTTATAAAAGGTAACATTGTAAAAGCAATTGATAATAGAGCAGCGCTTACATAAAATATAGCAGACTTGCCAATTCCTTTAAATAGTTTCTTCCAGCTAAAAGTTTCTTTTTTTGTAGCAATATTATACAATGTTCCACAAATAGTATTAACGATAACCAAAAGACCTAAAATTATACCAAGCCATCCCATTGTCTTTAAAGTAAGTAAAATTGCATTTAACATTTTTATCCCCTCCTTACAAGGATGAGCGACTCCTTCTTAGGTAGTCGCTTATCTTTTTTTTTATATCTTTTTTAAAGCTTCTTTCTTATAGAATCCAGTAGTTCCTGTATTATTTCCTACTTGATATGGATAAGGTTTTCCATTCCAAATCTTTAATATTTGTCTTTTCCAACCAATTCCATAAGCAGTATTACTTCCACCATAAGCACTACCATTTCCTGTTCCAATAATTTCAACCGCATCTCCTACATTTAATTCTGTAGATGGTGCTGGAGTAGGTGCTGGTGTTGGTTCTTCATATTTTTTGATAGAACTTTCATCCATCCAACCTAGATCTCCTGTAGTGTTATATGGATGTGCTGAACCAGGGTTCTTTCTTGTTATATTAGTCACTTTATTGCTAACATGACCTGCTGGTGATGAAGCAGTAGAACTTACATATAAAGGTCCATTAACAACTACTTTATCTCCAATATTAAATTTATCGCTTGGAGTTGGTTGTGGAGTAGGTGTTGGTTCTTCTGCATCTATGGCTTTTTGTACATCATCTGGTAAATAGATAAAGCATCTAAAATAATATCCTGCTCCAATTCCCCATCTACCATTATTATTACTTCTTGTACTGTTCCAGAATATAGCACTTGAACCCCATCCTGATTCTGAAGTATATACTGAATTACTATTATTTACTCTTTCAACAATAGCAACATGTCCAGCAGCACCTTCTTTGCCCCAACACATGATAGCACCACGTCTTGGAGTAGAACCTGTTTTTAATCCAGCCGCTTCTGCTCTTTCTTTAAATCCCACTGCGTTACAATTTAATGTTGTATAAGTACAGCCAGTTGTTTCTCTAGCAATATTTATAATTTCATTAAATCTACCACTAGCATAACCAACGCAGTTTGCTAAAGCATCTGCATATTGATATCTAGGATTTCCTTTTATACAAGTATTCCAACCACCAGAACCTCTAGTAATAAAATTCTTATTGTTTGCAGGTCTTGTAGTTCTCATTGTAAAACCTGTAGCTCCTATCCCCTCAGGATCATCTGCGTTTAGATTTTCAATTTCTCCATCTTCATTTAATTGCTCAGGGCTATCTGTATTAAATTCATATTGAACATTTTCATCTGGTATATCATCTCTTATATAAGCCTTTGCAATCATTAATCTTGCTTCTTCAGGTGCACTCTCAATGTTTTGTATTTTTTGCTCCCAAGTAAGTACTTCTTTGCACTCTTCCATTTTTACACCTCCATTAAAAAATTCCTAAGAATTTCTTCTTTTTTCTTTTTTTATTATTTTCTACTATTTCATTAACTTTGTCTTCTAAGAAACCAGCCAATCTTTCTATTTGAATTACGTCAACATCTTCTGATCTTTCTGATGCCCACTCTACGGCAACGAATCCAATAATATTATTATTTTTATCTCTAATCGCTACATCATAATAAGAGTATACATCTATAGATTTTTTAAATTCATAAGTGTTCCCCTTATCTTCTTTTATCTCCTCTATTGTCTTACACTCTGAATACCCATTGTGTGTAATTTCGTATATCAATTTAGGCATAATAGATATCGGAAGATTTGTACATTCTGCCATTTTGCTTTTTTGTCCCGCTTTATATACCTCATATGATGGAGACATTCTCAACGCAGATCTATAATTAGAATAATGTTGACCATTGTGAAACTCAAATAATAATATTCTATCTGCATTTAACAATTCCTTATAATAATCCATTTTTTCAATTATTTGTAAATCAAGATCACTTTGTTCCCTAACACCTTTGCTTATATCTTCTTTTTTCAAAGCTGCATTTATATACTTAACACAGAAATAGATAACTAAAATAATCTCTGCCAAAGTAATGCCTATTGTTTTCGCTGTTTCTATAACTGCGTCCATAGTCTTACCCCCTTCTCTTTCTTACTTTTTCCCTCTGTTACTTAGTAGATAGAGTTAGTATAAATTAAGGTTTAATTACTTCTTTCTTCTTACAAGTCTTTTCTGTCCGCTAAAGTCTATAAACTCAGGTTCTATTGTCATTATACCACCTTGTTTATCTGTTGTCAAATCTGCAATCCAAGCTCCTTTTTCATTATTCAAGCCAAGACTTCTCGCATAAGGAGTTTGATCTATTGTAGATGGAACTTGGAAACAATGTACATCTGCATACTTCATATAAAATGAATTATGATAATGCCCCATTAACAATATATCTGGTTTTTCTTCCGTAGGAATTTGCTCTACGTATTTTTGCATCCTATAACTTCTTGCATAGCTTTGGCCTTTAGAACCATGAAACAATCTCAATCTTGTCTTCCCATAATCAACATCTGCAACATCTTGTCCTAAATAGATCATATCAGGACGCTCCTTTGCAACTGCTTTTCCTATATCAAAACCGGCATTTCTTACGTGAGAGTAATCATGATTTCCCCCAATAAACATTGTCTTAATTCCTGTCTTAGAGGGGTATTTCTCAACGATATATTCAAGTTGCTCTTCTGCTCCATGTGCTCTTAATTCATAAGTATGATTTGGTCTATTAGGATACGCGCCATCACATAGATCTCCTACGTGAAATACTGTATTTATTTCCTCATCCTCTGCTAAATCATATAAATATCTTAAAATATCTAATCTATCATATTTGCTTCCCAAATGCGTGTCACTAATAAACAATAACTTATGCTTCTCACCGGCTGCCATTTTATAAACGTCCCTATCCTTAATAAGTTGTTCCTTTTGGTAAATGAAGAAGCCGTCTTTATATTCTGCTTGCCACCCATTTTGTTTCAACATTTCTACAAAACCGAACACTTCATACTCTTTTAATCCAGTTTCTAAAAGAATATCTTCCAAAGGTCTTTTCTTTTTTATTAGGTATTTTATTTTGTTCATCATTTCTTTTTCGTCCATAATTAAACCTCCATAAAAAAAGGCGCAAAAACACCAGTAGTTTTTACGCTATATTACTTCTCCATTTATCTCATCTAATAGAGATGCTAAAGTAGTTTCCATTTCTTTAATTTCATTGATTGCTTCGACAAGGCTACCTTTATTACCTGTATATAATTCAGTTAAATCTCCTTGTTGTTCTTTTAATACTCTACCCTGATTCGCAGATAGACCATCCTTAGTTGAAGTAGAAGTTAAATTATCAATTATATTAGGAACATAAATTGCCATACTAACACCTCCATTATTTTATTGTTACTGTTTTACTTGCTGTATTTTTATTATCTTCATAACGTCCATATTTTACTTTCGCTTTTATAAGATATTGACCACTATTTGGTTTTAGTTTTTGGAAATATCTTCCAAGTTGCCAATTAGACCAGGATTTGCCATTATCATAGCTAATCGAATATCTTCTTGGCAAAACAGCCGCGTCGTCAGGTAGATTGTCTTTTACTTCAGTAATAATAACGCCAGAATTGGCTTGAACAATTTTTATCTCTAACATCGACGGATACACTGTTTTTATACATCCTTCTAAAGTAAAGGTTTTCGACTTTCTTCCATACGAATCCATTACATAGTACTGTCTTTTGGCAAGAAATGTTTCAATAACATTATTAGAAAACTGTTCATATTTCCACCAATCGCGATCGCCCCTATCTTTTACATAAAGCCACGGATCATTAAAATTCCCTTCAATAGTTATCTTCATATTGCCAGAGGGATATAGATCTCCTGCGCGTTCTAATTCTATTCCGTCATAATATTCAACAGGATTGCCGTAGCAATCAGTAAAATCTACATATTCTATTTTAACAGGTATTTCCTTGTCTTCGACAACATTAGTCTCTTCATATACCCTTTTTGCCGTTTGATCATAATTATCTCTTATCATTAAATCATAAGTACCATTTTTCCAAACACGACAATGGTCGTAAGGAGACCAATATTTACCGTTAGAAAACGAATACTCAAATTTTACATCTGGATGTTTCTCTGCCATATTAATCTTCCTCCTAACCGCATAATATAGATTCTAATACGAAATCTAATACTGTAAATTCTTCTTCTGTTTTATTTATACCATTCCAAATCTCATTAATAGCATCTACTAAATTTGATTTTTCTGTAGTTGTCAATGCTGTTAAATCACCGACATCATTTTTTAATAATCTACCACTATTTGCTGCTATTATAGCATCTACTCTATGTGTTGTCAAGTCTGCTATTACAGGAGGAATAGACATATTCCAATCTGCATTTATTGTTATTTTATCTGCAAAAGGAGGATTGTCTAACTCATTAAGTAATGATGTTATATAAATGTTATGTTTTGTTTTAGCTTTTCTTGGTCTAGCAGTATATCCTTCAGAAGTCTCTTTATAAACCCCCTCACTCTTATATGACTGAAATTTCCAAGTTATTTGTTTGTTTGCATCTAATCCTAATAATCTACTTTCTTGATATAAACAATCAATATCTCGCCACAATACAACTCTATCTATTTGGTCATAAGAATATTCTTGGCCTAAATCAACTCTCACTGTAGTTCCTGCACTATTCTCATTTAAAGTACAATAAGAAGAACCATCATGATTACCATCGGTAATCTTTTCAAGATTGCTTCCGCTACCCCTTTCCATTGTAACGTTTCTATTAAAAGCAATATTATTGCCTAATTTATCATAAACATCAAGTTCTATAATTTTTCCGTCAGAACCCGTTGTTGTTCCTTTTATATATCCATTTTGCGATATATCTATATATCTTATCTTATTATTTAATGTAACTATTGATTCTTTATCCAATGGAACTTTCTTTATAGACCTATAAATACTAAAACGAACATATTTTGCTGTTTCTTTACTTAAATCTGTTCCTGTACAAGTTATATATAAACGAGTACTGCTATCAGTATTTATAGATCCGGATTGTCCTGGTGTTACTTTTACAACTTTCTGAATAATATCTGAAACATTCGTTAATATAAGAGTTATACCAGATGAGGTTGTAAATTGCTCAACAGGAAATTCATACGTATAAGCATCATTAGGCATTATCTCGATATATTTTACTTTTGAAACGCCTGCTCCCTCTCCATTAAAAGATATAGGAGAATTGACCGTCTCTGAATAATTCCCATTCTTCCATTCTGAACTATATCCATTATAGATATCACTTTTTCCGAGAGCATATCCTTTATAATGTTTAATTACACCATTAGAATCTATTTTCACAAAAGGAGTACTTGCTAATGTTTCAAAATCTTGTGAAGCCCATTGAGAATAATATACCGTTCCACTCTGTCCTTTAATGCCAACTCTAGTTTTGCAAGTATATTTAGAACCTTGCTCTAAATTATCATATACTTTTGTATAAGGGGGAGTTATATTATTTGCTTGATAATTTTGACTAGTTCCATCTTCTCTCTCAAGAACAGTTTCTATAACATAAAACTGTTCAACATTCGATGGATTATTGAAAGTATAATCTACTTTTGCTGTCGTTTCCGTGATTTCAGATATACCTAAAGCACTTATTGTAACAGTAGCAGGATCTGTTTTAAAAGAACCTGTAGCAGTAGAACTTCTTCCCTGCACACTGGTAACAGTCAATTTATAATAATAAATAGTGTTTGCGTTTAATCCATTAATTATATTTGTTCCAGTAACCGAGCTTCCATAACTTGTGGAAGTACCGTATTCCCATCTGTATGAAGATAATGAATCATTAGTATCATAAGAAGCTGAATACTGCATTTCTACAGAAGTCTGAGCATAAACTTTTACTTCGTGTGAATTGATTGTCGGATTATTACCAGTTGTCTTAAAGCTGCCAGTCTTAGCTACCGATGTTCTTCCCCAATTATCCGTTACGGTCATACTGTAATAATAAGTAGTATTTGGAGTTAATCCACTTATTGTAGTACTTGTAGAAGTTGAACCATAGCTTGTTGATGTTCCATATCTAATTAAATAACTACTGAAACTTGCATTTGTGTCATAAGATACATTTGGACTTAGAACAGCAGTAGTTCTCGAAGGGGAAATAGCAACACTGCTTATGGCTGGGGCATTTCCCGTTGTCGTCACTGTATTTGAGGCTGTTGCCGTCAAACCTGCGCTGTTTGTAGCGGTTGCTTTTAATGTATAAGAAGTATTCGGTGTTAATCCACTCCATGATGGAGAAGTGCCGGTTTTAGCACTTCCATTATTCAATGTTGTTGAAACACTAACGTTACCACCGTTTGTTCCAGCTGATGCAGATATAGAAGCGGTAATATTAGTTCTATCACGAGATACTGTTGAGAAAGAAACTGACGGACTTCCGATAGTAGGAGCAACGATTCTTAATGTACCATTACCACTTACACAATATTGATTATTATTCCATCTTGCTGAAGTATATCCGCCATCAAACATAGCTTTAACTGACAAACTTACTGACGTTTTTGTCGTTGTGAATGTCCCACTCGCTACTGTTGAACCGTTAGACCACTGATTATAAAACCAATAAGTACTATAATTATCAGCACCATGCGTAAAATTAACTTCTGAGCCGTCTATCCACGCAGCTGCTGCAGCAAAATTGTATCTTCCATTCCCATTATCACCAAGTTTCAATGACCAACTAATTGTATACCTGCCGTTTGTTGTTTCATAAGATACACCAGTTATATCTAAATAGCCCCTACTGGAGTTATCATACCATTCTGTATATACTGGTTCTCCGTCATAAGAACAATTCACCGCTGCCATACTATCTCACCTCTCTAACTATTTGTATCTATCCAAATTATGTATCCGCTTTCTGGAATCTCAGGCTGTTGAGTTCCGACAACTAAATTGGTTGTATTCCAAGCGGTTGTTTTGTCTTGTTTTTTCGTAAATTCATTCTGAAGATCCTGTTGGTCTGCAATATCTCCACTTATTTGTCCCCATTTATTATTTTTTGTAAATGTCTCATCAACATATTTTTTAGTAGCTGGATGATAATCATTTGTAGGAGTATACATAAGTGTATTATCTCTTGTTAATACTTGATTTTTTGTTGGTCTATCATTTATCAACATCATTAGATCTTCTTGGTCTTCTATATTGTTATATATATTACCCCATGAAGCTCCACCAGCAATCATATCAACATATTTTTTAGTTGCAGGATGGTAATCTTTGGTTGGCTCATAGGCATTAATATTATCTAACTCTAATACGTTATCTTTATCAGCCTTCTTATTAATATTTACATTTGCATTATCTAAGCCTGTTTTTAACTCATTTATTGCACCTGTAATATTAGTTTTATCAGTTGTTGTCAAATTACTTAATGTTCCAATGTCATCCCTGACTTCATTAATAGCATTTACAAAATTATCTTTTTTTGTTGTATGTAAATTTGATAACGTTCCATGTTCTGCATCTAATTCATTTATAGCATTTACTGCATTATCTTTTTTTGTAGTAGTAAGGGTTGTAATATTTCCCAAATGAGCTGAACGAGCATAGTAATCTGATGTTTGATTGTTTAACTTAGTTGCATTTGCAGCATGTAAAACGGTCATATTTCCATCTGTTATAGAAATGTCGCCGTTAGCATTTCCACGAACTGTTCCTAATATTCCATTTTGTGCTGGATAAATATTAGGTTGTTCTAAATCTTGCCAGTTACTTCCATTCCAAATCCATTCGTGTTGTTCTTTATCAACTAACTCCCAACCAGCTTGAACTGTTGTTCCGCCCATTATTTCTAATGCTCTAGCTGTTAGCTTTTCAGGAGTTACATCTTTGGTATTTAAGTCAATTTTACCAATTAAAATTGTTGCTCCTCTTAATGTATCTGTAATTGACTTCAATTCATTTATTGCACTAACTGCATCAGTTTTATTATTGGTTGTTAAATTTCCAACATTACCAATATCTTTATCGACTTCATTAATGGCTTTTACTACTGTTTCTTTGTTTGTAGTAGTCAATGTATTAAGAGGACCAATCTCTTTATCTAATTCATTAATGGCATTTACAGTATTATCTTTTGTAGTAGTTGTCAGTGTATTTACATTACCAATATCTTTATCTAACTCATTTATAGCAGATACTAAATTAGTTTTACTAGTAGTTGTTAAATCAACTAATTCTCCAGCACGACTATCTAATTCATTAATTGCCGCAACAGCAGTTTCTTTTGTAGTAGTCTCAAGCTTACTAATATCACCAAGCCCATTAATCGCATTAATAACACTTGACTTATCTGCTGTTTTTAATTCTGGAAGTTTGCCAACTCTCTTATCTAATTCATTTATTCCTGCCACAGCAGTACTTTTATCATCTGTTGTTAATTCCTCTATAGTTCCCAGATCATCATGAACTTCATTTAAAGCATTGACCATATTGTCTTTTGCTTCAGTATGTAACTTAGATAAGTCTCCCATTTCACTGTCTAGCTCATTAATTGCGTAAGTTACGATTTTATTTGTAGTTGTTAATTCCTCTACAGGTCCAACATTTGTATCTACTTCATTAATTGCTCCAACGATAGTACTTTTTTCAGCAGTGGTAAGATTCTCTAAATCTCCCATCTCTTTGTCAAGCTCATTAATCGCTGCAACCGCAGTGCTCTTATCTTTTGTTGTTAATTCTTCTATCGTGCCTAGATCATCGTGAATTTCATTAATTGCATTAACAATTCTGCTCTTATCTTCAGTGTGTAAATTTTCTAGCTTACCAATTAAGTTGTTTTCTAATATTGAAGTAACATTCATTATTGGTATCCATTTTGGTATCTTTCTCCAATGACCTTCTTCAGCATAATCTTCTTTTACATAAATAGCCCAGTCACTGTCTTCATAAGTATCTCCAGTTGTTGTAGAAGTATATTTCCAATTGTTATCTCTTCCATCTGCTTTACAAATGTATTTAGCATTTAATAATACTCCTGAAGTTGGATCTCCATCCACAACATAAGGTATGTTTGGTAAATCACCATCATTGATTCCAAAATATCTTTCACTAGTTGAAGCAGTTACTAAATCATTTCTTTTATTATATTCATATACAATACCACTTTCGCTAACAGCACACCAGAATCCTTGAACTAGTCGATCAGAAGGAATATTATTTCTGTCTGCGATAGTTTCTACTTGAGAATAATCTTTATCAAAAATAACTCCTTCTACGGCTAATTGTAAATCTTCCGCCATTCTATTAAAATTATAATTAAGGTCGGTAGAATTGATTATTCCACCAATTTCTCTTAATTTTTGAGTTATTGCCATAATTCTACCTCCTATAAGTACCTTGGCACTATTTGCCATTCTACATTTATTGATTGTCCTTCTGGGATATTTAATTCACAAGATAATTTGTCTAATTTCGTTATAATGACAGTAGCATTAGGATTAGAATATAGTCCAACACTCTTATCAAGTATAAAGCGATTTGTTATTTTATCTATTCCTATAATTCTTCCACCTGCGCCATCTTTTGAGTTTATATTCATTTCATCTTTGAACATGACTGTCTTTCCAATATCATCTGTTCTTACTTGTCTAACTTTTTCATCGAAACTTACCATCGTATTAGTTCCATCATTCGATATAGATGCATTCTCCTGTCTTTCAACATAATTCCTTGGTTGCAAATACATTAAATCGCCCTCAACTTTATCTGAGCAATCTACTCCGTTTAGAGTATATATATTTTCGCCCCAATCAAGAATCATTTTACTATCAGTTGTCAATCCATTTAAAGTAATAACACTAACATCTCCAACAGTTTCATTGCGCAATATCATTGCCCCAGAATCTATCGCAGTATCAGTACTTATAATAGCTCTTATTTTTGAATTATATGTTCCTGGATTATATATCTGAACTTCATTTTCTCCACCTGCCATTGTCATTGACATTGGTAAACTTTCCTCTCTATATAATAATCCTTCATCATAATAGTAGTCTTGCGTACCATCAAAGATGTCTCTGTACTCATAATATTTTAAATCATCTTGGTAGTATAACATTCCATAACCACAAGTTTGTCCAACTGTCGTGAAAGTTATACTGAAATTTCCTGTATAACTAACTCCGCCTGTATCTGGATGTGTTAAGGGAATGTTTCCTAAATTATCTACAGAACTTACTTTTACCCAATAATATCTATAAGGCTCCTCTGGTCTTATTAATTTCCCAATCTTTTTTGGCCTTATCCAAGATTTTAATTGGTCAAATTCAAAAGCTGATAGATTATCAATAAAACAATTATAGGTAAAACTTTTTTGAGACAGTCTAGTATTAAAATAATACTTGCCATCATATCCATCAACCTCTAAACTATTATCACTAAATTCAGGAAGAATAGGAGTGTCATAAGTACTTCCATCTGAGACACTCGCCACTCCTATCTGACTTGAATCTATCCCGTCAAAGACGAAGGTAAGATATATTTCTCCCTTGTCTATGACATCCATTATATTTGCTCTTCCGCATACTGGTTCATGTGCAGCCATATAATCTTACCTCCTTTTTACTTCATATTTATATTTAACCTGGTCCCAATGCCCTTCTTAGCCATCATATCATTTGCTCCTTGTACAAATACATCTAGAGCTTTTTTGCCGTCAGCGGCACTTGACATTGAAGCAACATTGAAATTAATAGAACCGAATGTAACATTAGAATTTGTTGTAGCATTATTAACAGTAGAAGGATCTAGTGATTTTGCTAATGCTCCGATTTGCTCAGTTTGGTATGCACTTAAGAATGCTTCTGGATGTGTTTTGTTGCCATCTACCCATGCTGGTCCAGTATAATCTACATAACCTCCGCTCTTATAAACCCTCTTGAACTCAGACGCTAAATACATAAATCCGTCTTTTCCTTTATAATATGATTTACCATTTTTATCTCTAAATGTTGCTCCAATTGATAAAGGCACAGCACCCTCATCGTACTTACTAGGCATAGGACAAGTATAAGTATTCTCCAATTTATTATTTTTAAGTCTATAAGCTGTAAGATTGCCTGGTTCTTTTGGTACAGCAGCTGGACTCGGAGCCGGATTTGACTTAGTAGTTTTTTTGTCCTTATTATCCTTTGGCTTTGGATTTTCTTTTGGCTTAGGACTTCCTCCTCCTCCACCAGAACTAGTATTTGCATAATTATTTTTAGCCTTAGCTGCTCTATTCCAACTATCTGCTAAAGCATTTACAGATATGTCCATACTCTCTACTTCGGCAGTAACATTAGATAAAACGTGTGTCAGTGATTGTATTGGTTCATTTAAAGACTCTGTAATCTTTTTTAGTTTGTCAAATGTTGTTTCCCACTCTAATTCCATTTTGCTTCTAGAAGTTGCACTTGCTGTTCTATACTTTTCATCCCATGTTATTAAGAATGCCATTATTTCTTCTGTTGAGTGTTCCATTATAGCTTGTACTTGTTCCCAATACCATGTCATCGTTTCAAGACGATATTCATATGTTTCTGTCTCAGCATCTTTTGTATCTTGTAACCATTGTTTGCGGTCTTCCATATCATCTTCAAAACGCTTTTCGCTTATCTCAAGTTGTTTATCTTCAAGATCTTGCTGTAATTGTAATAATTGAGCATTATTTTTACCAGATGAATCTAGTGTCGCTCTTCTTAATGCCTCTTGAGCTTTATAAAGTTCCTTATTACTATTCTCATCTTCTCTTGCTTTCTTTCTGGCATCAACTGCCTTTTCTATCATTTTGATTTCATCATCAAGAGCTTTCGTACGAGCATCGTGCATTATTTTTTCTCTATTTTTTAATGCCTCTACTATTTGATCTTCTGCTGATATGGTTAAATCGACTATTTCCTGACGTGCCTTTTGTAATGCTTCTGCGTATTTACTTAACTCTAATTCTGTAGCTCTTAATTCATTACGTTGTTCCTGGAATGCATCTACTAGATTGTCGATTTCTTCTTGTGCATCATCTGGTAGTGCTTTGTAAATTTTATAGGCATTTTCATCGCTCCAGCCTATATCACCGTTTTTCATTATTTTAAATAAGCTACCATAGTCAGAATTCAATACTGCTCCTGCAGCTTCGTCCGTCATCCTTTGTTGTAATTTGAATAAATCTTTTTGTACGCTATATTGTTGCTTATATAATTCGAGATTAGCCATTAATAATCTAGCATCTGATTTACCATCAATTCCGCTATATAATGATTTCAATGCATCATTTTTGCTTATTTCATGTGCTAGCCCCTCGATTTTTTCTAATAATGTCAAAGTCTCTTTTAATTTCTCATTATACTCATCTTGTGCGTCTGCAGCTTCTCCTGCGAATTTAGCCAAAGCTCCGTATCCACTTTCTGCCACTTTTCTCATATTTGAAAGAACAACTTTTTTACTCTTTAAGATTTCCAATTCTTGATTAGCCAAATTTAAAGAATTTTGAGTAGATTTTATTGCTTCATTAAGTATTTTATCAGCCTCTTTTCCACTCTTGCCTTTTAATTGTAATTGTTCTTTTACATTAGCAGTCATCTTACCTTTTAAATACTCTAAAGTATTTTTAGCATCAGATTCTTTAAAACCTGAGAAATTTCCTGTTGCTCTAGCTTGTGCTAATTTAGCATACATATCTGCAACTTTTTTAATAGCTGTTGAATTTAATGCTACAAAGTTAGCAGCCGCAGCAGCTTCATTATCTAGCCAATCAACTTCTAAACCCGCTAAATTCTCTTTGAGATTTTTTTCTATCTCTGCTTCTTTCTTAGCACCGTTACCTTTAGCACTCAATCCAGCTTGCAAAGCTTTTAATTCAGCTTGTAAAAGTTGAATTTCCATCTCTTTTGAATTAATAGCTGCATCAATTTCCATCTCTTGTTGCTTTATGGAAGCAATGAAAGCCTGTCTTTTTATATCTGCTAAAGCCTTAACTCCATCTGCTTGTAAAACCATTTCACCATTTATTACGGACATATTGTCAGCTAATTGCTTAAAGGCTGAGCCATACATTTCCATATTTGCCAAATCGCCATACATGGATTCTTCTATTGAATCTAATGTACTAAGTAATTCAGTGAAAGTATCTAAATCAACATGCCCCATTGACTCATTTAACTTCTCTATTACTCCAGCCAACGTTTTAAAATCCTTAATATTATTATTAACCATGTCTGAAATTTCAGACCATTTAGGAACAACCGGAGTCTCCATTGTATCAATCAATGAATCGATAGCATCTTTGTAAGCTTTGATTTTTTCTGGATCTGTTTCTTTGTTCATATCTTCTATTAGTGCCGATGTCATTGCGAATGCTCCAGCACTTTCATTCATTGTGCCATCTAATTGTTTCATAACAGCATCAATGCTTCCAAAATTATCTAAAAGATTGTTCCAGATTTCTATATTTTCATCTGTTAAATTTGTAAGTCCTGCTTTTTCCAATAAATTTACGGAAGACTGACTCATAGTATCTAATGAATTTTTTGCAGCCATCTTTTTAGGGTCTAACGCACTAAAAGTACCAAATTCTTTTTTAATTCGAGTAACATTCGCCTTACCTTCAAAAATTTTATCATATATACCTTGACGTAGTAAGTCTGCTGTTTTGTCATCAATGCCAGCTTCAGAGAAAACATTATTTAATTCTTGTTTTACTTCTTTTTGAATTTTTTCCCAATTTTCTCCTTTAGTTAATCTTTCTCCCATTTTTTCTGTAATAGAATCAATCTTATCTAATCCGCCACTAGCACCCAACTGTGTATATACATCTGACATAGTGTCTTGGTATTCTTTAAGTTTTTCTTCTGTTTTCTTTTTAAGCTTTCTCTTGTTGTAATTTTTATCTTCTTGCATATCAACAATACTATTAGCAGTTTTTTCATAAGCAGCTGAATTAATATATGCTGATAATTTTTGTCTATCTGCTGCATTGTCTTCACTGCCCATAGAAATTGCGCCAGCATTTTCTTCTGCTATAGCTTTATTAACAGTACCTTGTTGTTTCATTAAACTAATATTTAATTCTTTAAGCCTAGCTTCTTTTCGAGCCTGTTTTTCTATAGCTTTTGCTGAAAAATATCCTATCGCTGCTCCTGCGATAGCACCTATTGTAGCACCAGCTGCAGTACCGAGAAATCCGCCAATTGCTGTTCCTAATGTTCCTCCTATTTTAGCAGCAACTGCAGCAGTTGCCAAATAGCCTGCGATACCACCGCCAATAGCCGCACCTGCTGATGTAGCAGAACGACCGATTTTCCATCCTTTAGTATCGGCATTGTTAAAAGCACTATCTACCGCATAATCACCTGATTTACTAATTACATCAGCACCCTTTTTCTTTAATTCTTCTTTCTTTTCTTTCTTTCCTGCATCATAAGCGGCTTTATCTATTGTTGGATTACCATTAATATCATATCCCCTAACAGCTTCAGGAACTAACTCTGCCATAGTTGCCAACGCTTGATTTAATTTTTCTTGCTCTTCGGCTGTTTTGTTGATTTTCTTAGACAATTCATTATATACTGTTTCAGCATTATTTAATCTTGTCATCTGTTCTTGAGCCTCATTAAAAGCATCTAATGATTCTCCTAATGCTTTTTCCGATTTTTCAACAGCATTTTTATATTTATTCCATGCCTTAACGCCAGCAATTATTGTTGTAGTAACAACCGCTATAATTGCAGGTGCCTTTGTTCCTATTTTTGCTAATGCAGAACCAACTTTAGTAAGTGCTTTTCCGCTATTTAAGGCTTTTGTACTGGCTTTAGCAATTTTTCCACCTAAATTAATAGATAAATCTCCAATCGTTATAACGTTTCCAATGGTTTTTGCAAGGTCCTCTGATACTCCGATAGAACTTGCAATAGAAGATATCATCGTTCCTTTTATATAAGATGACATTGCGGTACCAAGAACATTTACTTCTTTGAAGCTTTCTCCAAGAACTTTAACGTCGTCACTTAATCCTTTAAAAGCCTTCTGCGCTTTCTTTAATGGATTTGTTTTTCCAAGACCAAGCATTTCTGCAGCATCTTCTGTAAAAGTATCTTTTCTACTTTTCCCCATATTAGCAAGGATATCATCTTCTAAACTTCCTTGTCCGGTTGGTACCCCTGGTTGCTTACCATCATTAGATTCAACTTCAGTATTTTTTTCTAAAGCTTGAGTATTCTTGTCTCCACTTTCCGTATTACCTTCAGTCTTGATAGTATTCTCTTTTAATTCTTTTATTAATTCTTCTTCTTTTTCTTGTTTTTTTTCTTCTTTTTCTTCTTTAGAAATTTCTTTTTCTGCCTTTTCCGCTTTTTCTAATATTATCTTTAATTTTTCACTTATCTCATTTTCTTCCGCAACTAGTTCTGCCATCTTTTTAGCATAGCTTGCAGATAGTTCTTCTAACTTACTACCGAATCCCTTATCTTTTACATAATCGGCAGCCATTTCTTCACGAACACCGGCATAAGAACCAGAATCTAATTTCGAATTTACTATTCCACTACCGAAATAAGGATTATTCTTTTCAAATCTCTTTTTAGCATTTGTTGCTTTTTGTTTATTTTGTTTAGCAAACTCTTCGAACGCCTCTTCTATGGCGTCTGAATAAGCACCATCTAAGGCTTCAATTTTGCCTTTTACTGCTTTATATGCAGTATGAGTATTAACATACTCATCGTAAGTTCCTGTTCTTGTTATACTTTTTGTTTCTTGCTTTGCTTTATTAGCAACTTTTTTAGATGCACTCTCTGCACTTGTGCCCAATTCTTTATTTTGTTGTATTTCATTGTCTAATGGGCCATCATTTTTTTCTGCCTTGCTACCAACATTCTCTATTGCATCTGCTAATTTAATTTCGCTTCCCGCAGTTAAAGCTGCAGTACCAGTTAATGCAGTATTTTTAGAAGATAACATATCTTCTGACTGACCCAATTGAATAGCAGAAGCTTCTGCTGCCTCGGTGCCTTCTTGTACGCTTCCCATGCTATCCGTTAAGTTATCTAATTTCTGTCCATTTAATTTTTTTATCGAAACAATGAGGTTTTCTATGCTTTTAGATGCGTCTGATAATAAATCTTTTGCATCTTCTATTCCCAAAAATTTTCCAATGTTCATTTTTGCATTAGAAATATTCTTCATTGTTGTTAAGATTTTCGTATAAGCAACTAATTTCAACATAGTTGAGCTAATACCTTTTGGCAATGTATTAAATAGATCTATCAAATCGGTAACAGCATCTATTATTTGCTTAATTGCACTTGAATCTGCTAGATTAGTTGCTAGCTTTTGCCAAGATTCTCTTAGGGCTGTGAAACTCGCTTCTAATCCTGAATTATAAGCTCTTAATTGTCTTGCGGATTCGCCACTTGCATTTTGAGAAACAGAAACTAATTCCATTGCTCTGTCATAGTTATCCATTAAAGCAATAAAACGAGATTGTTGTCTATTACCTGCTAATACTGTAGCAATATATGCTTTATGATTTTTGTCTAATGTAGCCCACATTGGACCTAAATCATTCATAATATCTTGTAATGATCTTAACTGTCCAGAACTGTTTATGGCAGCTATTCCTACACTATTTAATGCTTTTGCAACATTACTGAATGTCGTTCCATCCTCTTCTATCTTACCAATATCTTTTATTTCTTGCAAACGAGAAGTTATAGACTTCATCGCAGTACCAATATTTTCCGGTGCTTCACGAGTTACTTCCTGCATTGTTGATAAGTAAGCCATGTAATAATCTAAATCAAGACCTGCCATTTTAGCCTGAGAGGCAGATTTTTGCATTGCTATAGTCAGTTCATTAACGCTTGATGCAGCTTTAGCATCTAAAGCAGACATTTTATCTGCTATTTCCATAGCATCACTAGTCGCTAATTTATAACCTCTTATTGCAGAAGTTAGACGATTAGCTGCTTCAGAAGCCTCTATTCCACCAGTTTTAGAAATTGCCATAGAAGCTTCTGTCATCGCAGCAGCCTCTCTGGTGCTTAAACCTTGTTGATAAAATACCAATTGCGCTGAAGCAACATCTTTTGTTGTTGTTTTTAATCTTTTAGCCATTTCTCCATAGGCTTCTGTCAAATTATTAACTTCTTTTCTACTCATTCCAGTAACCATCATAGTTCTGGTTAAAATCTCATCATATTCTTTAAAGAAATTAACTCCTTGTCTTAAAGCTGAAGAAAAAATATTACTAAGAGAAAAACCTAAAAAGCTTGATGATACAATATCACCAAATTCTAACGCTTGTTTTTTTGCTTTTTCTTGTTCTTTAATTATTTCATCATAAGCTTTTTTTCCACGATCAGCTAGTGTATCATAAATCTTAGTTTCTTCATTTAGAGCATTCTTAAAACCAACACTACTGGATACAATGGTATCGTAAGCCTCTTTTCCGCTTACAAAATCATTATAATTTTTTGTTGTCCTATTCACGTTGGATGTAATAATCTTAGATCCACCCAATTTGATATTTTCTTCGTGTAGTTTTGCATATTCTTGAGCAAATTTTAGACGTTTTTCTTCTTCTATTGTTAAATTCTTTGAAGTCGCTAACTCGGATTTTAAAATTGCATTAGCCTGAGTAATTGTTTTTATTCCGTCTTTATCTGCCCTTATTGTTTTTAACCTGTCGTCATTTTTATCAAATTTTTTCTTATCTGCTATAGCAGCATTCATTGATTTTTTTAAAGCAGTCTCTCGTTTATTAAAATTATCTCCTGAATATATATTAGAAAATTTTTTCTTATAATTCTCAAGTTCTTGAGATGCTGCTCTAGTTCTAGCTATAATATCATCAAAAGCTTTCGTATAAGCTTCAGAGTGTATTCCTTGAGACGCAGCTTTATTTAGTTGATTAAAAGCATTCTTAACTGGAGCAACTAAATCTCTATTAAGATTTTTACCATCAATATTTATATTAGTTTTTTTACCTAATTTGTCAATGGCTTTCTCAACCTGGCTTGTATCTGGAATATATTTAATGCCAATTTGTATATTTTTATCTACAGCCATCTAACTCACCCCTCTACTTATCTTTCTATGCAGTCTTCTTTTGTTCTTCTAATATTTTATCTAAAGTTCCATTTTTTACTAACTCAGCCATAATTTTGTCCATGGCTTTTGAAAAACTTCTATTATATTCTGCCATCTTATCTGTTAGCTTTTCAATTTCAGCATATAATTCATCATAAATATCTTTATAATCTCCTGTTTTTAAGTCATCAACTAAATGCATATTATTATCAATAAATTCTATCCAGTTAATGTCTTCTCTATCCATTTCTTTGTGTATTTCTTTATCTCCATAAAAAGCTAAAATAACTAATCCTAAGGCTACTTCTATATCATATTTTGTATAAAATATTTTTTCTTCTAAACTATTCATAACCTCATTTACTATTACATTTCTTGCACTAATTTTATTTAATTCTTCTAATCTTTCTAATTTCATATCTAAACCCTCCTATTTATTTATATCGGCATAATTTAACGTCATCGTTGCTTTAATTTTAGATAAAGCATTACTCATCTTTGGAGTAATAAATTCAGCCCATTCTTGTCTTGTTCTGGCTTTATTATATTCTGCCTTGATACCACTTTCACTAAATACTCTTCCCGTTGCTTTTTGATAAACTTCTAATCTATCGGGATTCCCTGCTACCTCTTGAATCATATCTGAAACTCTAATTAATCCAGCTGTACCTTTAATACTACCCGTTACATAAAATAAATTCAAATTATTCTCAGTAACTCCTCGAATTAATTTTACACACATTAATTGACGCAACATATCTATAGCAGGTTCTAATTCAGGGATAGCTCCAGCCGAATTAAAATTTTCTATTGCATGCATATCAGAACTAAATTCATACGCAAATCCTTTTCCAGGACTTTTCTGTTCCAAAGTAGAATGTTCAACTAACTTCTGATAATTTTTATTAGAAAAAGCATTTTGATGTATAATCGCAAATTGAATATAATCCCTTACTGCACTATCACCCAATTCCATTGCAACTTCTTCATAAGAAGCTTTTTTTAACAAAACGGCCTTTTCCTTTCCTGTCGTATCTACTTTTACCTGTATTGGCAAACAATCTTGACCGTCTATTCTAACCATAATATCAGCAGGTGATAAACGACTCGTACCCGTACTTTTATTCTGGCCTGTGATATCTACGCTAATAGAAGCCAATATAGCATCGTTTTCCACTTTCTTTTTTAATGTATTACCATTTTTATTAATTGCTTTATATATACCTTTTTCTAAAGATGCTGTTATCCATGGTTCTGCTATATTACCCATTGTAGTAGTTAAATATCCCATTTTTACTCCGCGCATTAAATCATTAACTTGCGTACTTATATATTCATTGAATTTCATTTCTTGCTGATGCTGTTTTTGCAATCCGTTCTGTTCATTTGGACTCTTTTCTGCAAGTAAATCTATCATCGCATTAACGGCCAAACCCCTTGCCTCATCTTTATGTTTATTATCAAATATTGCAGAAATATAACCTCCATTATATTGTGTATATGATGTAAAAAATTTCTCATTGTTTAATACTTCAAATATATTTTTTAAACCAGCTCCAGCATCACTTATAAAACTCCTTAATAATGCAAAGATCTCATTTACATTTCCACCATAGTCAATTGCCTTACCAAACATTGTTAAACGCTCATCTTCTTGTACTCTGATATTTTTAACTTCTGCCATTATTGCATCTCTAACTTGACTACGTAAAGTTGCAAGTAAGGTTGTACTTTTTGTAATATACGGGTCTCTTAATAAATAATATCTATGTAAATATCCGTCTTCTGCCCAGTATCCAATACTATTAGAACCATGCAAATTTCTTTCATTCTCCATAACTAAATCACTTCGATCGTAAATATCTCTTTATTTATCCCATTTTGATTATCATCGGCCAAGCCTTGTACATAAATGGTGGAGCCATAAGCTTTTTCTGAATTATTAAATCCTATATAGAAATTGGTACCAACGGACACTTTATTAAATCTAATAATTATATTCATTTTCTCTTCTGTTAGAATATCCATCGCTTGGCATTGCATTTCTAATGACATTATTACTTCTGCTCCAAGTTGTTTTATACTTGTTAAGGATTTTGCTTCATTCTCTTCTTCATAGAGATATGTAAATAAATGATTTACTTTTTTAATTAAATGTATTTCATCTTCAACAACCTCAAACTGATCTTTAGCAACTTTCGTTAAATTACCATAATCATCTGTTAAATATAATAATACTTCTCCTATCGGTTTAGAAGGTAATTTAATTATATCTTGGTCATTCGTCAAAACGGTATCTGTTATTGTTGCTTTCGTTTTTTGATTCGTTTTTGTCTCTCCAAATATACTGTTAAACAAATTTAACATCATACTTCCATTCATTAAACTAAAACTAACATGTTTAATCGTTGATGTGCCCGCTTCAGTGCTTCTACCGACAATATTCTTATCTCTTTCTCCAACAACGAAATTCGAAATAGACGCATTGTCTATTACCATAAAAGGTTCTCCCTTTTTTAGACATTTGTCTCCATATCGTCCGTCTTCTCTTACTCTGAAAATGGCTTTTTCAACCTCTTGAAACCTTAATCGATCAAGCATCTTATCTCACCTCTTTCAATATCCTCTCTGTCTATTAGTAGTCTTTGTATTCCTTTACTTCATTCATTGTACCATAGATTAAATTTTGTGTCAAATAAAAAGAACCTTTCGGTTCTTTATATTATATAGTAGCAGCTTCGATACATTCAGTAGCTTCACCAGTACCATTTTCTCCGTAAATTCTATAAACGATTAGACGTTTGTCGTCGTCTGCTAAAGCAGTTCCGTTCATATCAAATACAGCAGCAGTACCGTCAGCATTTAATTCAAATGTATAGTTGTTGTCTAAAGCAAATCTTGGAACTTCGATTTGTAATGCATCATTACGTCCTGTAAATGTATTGTATAATTCAGTATCTCCTACAAATCTATAAGTTTTAGCGAACATATCACTAAATACAGTAAGTTCTCTTGCTTGTTCTGGTTCAGTTATATCATAACTATAGAATACTTGATATTCTTTGTCTTTTTCAATTGTGTAATCAGTTGGTCTCCAAGCTTCTGCATTTAAAGCAATGTCTTGAACAGCTGTTTTGCTATCGTAACGAGCTTTTCTTTCGCTTATGATACCATCTTTTACTTCTGCTAACCAAAGAGTAGTTCCAGCAGCCATACTATGAGTTAATTTTAAACCTGCGTCAGTAGCTTTAATTTTTTCATTATATGCAATTCTTATAGCGCTTTGATCTCCAGACTTAACAACTTCTCCACCAGTAACTACTGCTAAATAAGTCATACTCATAACAGCATCTTGGATAGTTAAGTTAACAGCCTTGTTTGAAGCGATACGAGCTAATATTGGATTACCCTTACCACCTTGTACGTCGTTTGTATCAGCAGTTTGTTCAATTGTAGATAATTTTAAAGTATCAAATTTAGCAACTGGATTTCCACAAACTAAATCGTATAATACAACATCAGCACAAGTAACAGAAGCATATTTACGTCCCATAATTTCAAACATAATTTTTACCTCCATTGAATTATTCTAGCCAATGCTTAGTCTTTGATTTATGCTTTTTATCAGCATAAGGTGACAATAAGCAAGCTATTTGATAGTTTTCAATTTGTACTATTTTTTCTAGCACAGCTCTAAACTGTAATAACGTCATGTTATATACCGTTTCATAAGAATGTCCGTGAGCAACAACAGCAACAATTTGAGAAGCAAGGTCATCTTCGCCCTTCTCCTTTTTTATCTCAGCTAAACGTTGTTGGCCTTTAACAATCTTATCATGAACTTCTTGAGCACGTTTAGATCGCGGTGCATTTTGTATATTAGTATCTTCTTCTTTTTGCGATGTTATCTGTTTGATAACACTTTGAATCTCTGAAAAAAGTTCTTCAGTGAGCTCTATCCCAGACTCTAGTTCCCCTATAAATATAGAATTCTGCATCTTTAAAAACTCAACTTTTTTATGCATGAAGAATAAAACAGAGTCTTTAAATATTTTTTGTAAGTTTAAATCATATATTATAAACTTTTTATATATGTCCCAGTCCTCAAGATTCCATGTTTCATCTGTCTCTTCTGGAACTAAATCTTTTCTTGATAAATTCCATATTGTATAAAGATTCCCAAATCTTTCATTTCCTAAAATAACAATATCCTTGACCGTCGGTTGGAAAATAGTAATCTTAGAATTTAATTCTATTCCTTCTCCAGTTAGTATTCTGCTTATATTAATTTTCAAGGATTGTTTCATAAACCATCCTAAAACCGATTAGTCTATCTGATAACTTAGCATTTATAACTTGATCTAATCTATATTTTACACCAGAAGTTTGAACAAATTTCGTTCTTATTGTCTTATCTATATAATTACATATAATAAGAGGTCTTAATCCATCGTTAATTATCCATTGTTCTGGTGGAGTCCATACATCGATTGCTATTGTAGTTATAGCATTATTTCTTTCATTACCTATATTTTCCATTAGCAAGTTAATAGAGATATAACTTGCATTAACATCTGTTTCATTATGCAATGGAATTAAAGGAGTTCTCCAAATTGTCTTATCAACAAGAGACATTTTTACTTCTGGTTGTTCTAACGCATTCTTATCTATATAATATAGCAATTTTCTTATCTCTGGAGTAGAATCTAAAACAGCAGCCAATCTTGTAATATCGTTATTAAGAGAGAGAAACAAAGACGCTTCTTGATTTTTACTAGAAAAAGCACTCATATTACACCCCCTCTACACTTACAATTCTTATTTCTTTTGTATAAGTTTTAGTTCCAGTCGTAACATCTAGTTTTATTGTACCAGAATGCTTATCTTTTATAGAAATTGTTATAGAATTATTAGTAGTTTTATATGTTCCTTTTACTTTCGATGGGAAAGTAGGAACAAATTTTGCATCTTCCTTATTGTTAAGATAATATTCTGCACTTCCATTCCATACAATTGTATCTGGTCCTATTATGTAAATATTATCCTTAATCAACTCGTCACCAGAATGTATAACAAATTCTTTATATATCAACTCATTATCCTTAAGACTAACTTTCACAACAATGTCTTTAGCAACAAGAGGAGTTATAACATTTCCTGTTATAGAAACATCGTTTGGATCTTCTACAGTTAATACAATATCTTTTTTATCTGTAATCTCTCCATTTTTAAAGACTTCATAATTGACTTCAAATGATTTACCAACTTCTAATATTACATCAGAATCAAAATTCAATCTAAGTTCATATCTTCTGTTGTAGTTTGCTATATTATTTTCGACATCATCACCATCTTGCAATATATCGTCATACATACCTAATATTGTTGTTCCATCCGTAGACAGATTATCTACGAATGTAACTCTATATGGTTGTCCATTAAATAAGAAACGCATATCTTGTTCTAAACTTAGATTTCTTTGTGTTATTACTGTTATAGGAGTATCTACTTCTCTAGCCATAACAGGAGGATCGGTATATTTATTTTCAACTAATATTGAACTCATACCTCTTCCCTTAGCATATGCTTTTTGAGTTCTAAGATTTCCTTCTTTATCTACCCATTTTAAGTCTACATTACATCTATAAGCAGTTCCATAAAAAGATTCTTTTATTACACGAGCCTCTCTTTTTACAACAACCCAATACTCATTATCCCATTTAAATAGAGTTCCCATTTTAAGTACATCTATTTTAGATAAAACTAACACTTCATCTCTAATATCTGTCATTGCGCCAGTCATAATACCGATACGATTTGGATTCCAATCTTCAGATTCTATATCATAAATAGATACATCCATACCATATTGAGATTTTTCTAAAAAAGTATCAAGATTAGTTCTTACTTGATTTTTAACATATTCTTTTAAACTAGAGCCAACAGTGCCAGTAACTCTGGCTTTATAATTTTCTAATACACCCATATCTGGCACCCCCTTCTTATTGAGGTTTAGCTATACCGTTTAAATAATTTATAACATCAAAAACTCTTCTCTTATACCAATCTCCATCTAAATATTTTAATGGAGCAACCTTAAAAGCAATTGTACTTGCTGTAAGACTGTCTAAGAGTCCGTTATTCATTGTTAATTCCATCATTAATTCATCGTATAGTCTTTCCCATTCTTTGCCTTCTTCTCTCCAACAAAGCATCTTATATACCATAGATATTATATGTTCTCTAATATACTTATCTTGCATTATTCATTACCTCCAAATGTAGAGATATCGATAGTTTTATAGCCATATTCAGTAAGTCTATTTTTTAAGCGTTTATAATATCCATCATGTAATTCAAGCAAATTCTTCATTGTTTCATTTGGTGAATAAGTTTTAATACCTGCATCATAATATTGTTGTTCTATTAATCTTGTTGAATTTAATTGTTGCTCTGTCCAAGAAACAACCATACCCCAAGCCAAACATTCTATCTCATGATCTGATAAAGATTGCTCAAAATATCCTTCTTCATCGTTTCTTGCATGAAGATCATATCCTGGCAATACTCTATATTCTGTTTCTTTTGCTATTCTACATAAATAATATATTGATCTCTTTAGAAGAGGTAATAAATCTGTCATTAATTCTTCTTCTGACATTACCGCAAATCTATCATCTGTTACGGCACTAAGAAAGGATTCGTATATCTCTATATACTTTGTTCCCATTTTATCCCTCCTTATTCTGATAATATTTTTTTAACTAAATCTGTGTTATATCTATCATTCTTTGCAATAATTTCTTTGATTGTATCATAATTTACTGGATTTTTTAAAGCTTCTCTTATTTTATCTTCTTTATCATTTTTAATCCAATTATAGAAAGTGATAGCTTTTACAATAGGAACTTCTGCAGTTTCTTCTTCTACATGAATTTGATAAATTCCTGCATCTTCTTCAACTTCGCAAACACGATCTCCTAAAATATAATCTCTTTCTTCATCACTAAGAATACTTCCATATAACATTTCTTCTGTGATTCCTTCTACTTTTATTAATCCTTGGCAAATCATTTTTTTGCTAACTGGATAATCTAAGATATTTTTAAAACTATCTAAAGATATTCTTAATTGACTGTTCATAGGAATATTATAAAATCTTCCTTGAGTATCCCTTAATCCAACTCCGCAATCGCCAACATTTAATAATCTAATTTCAATAAATTTGTTATCCATTTTTTCAACCTCCATCATCTCTTTTACGGATTTTTTCTTTTCCTACAGTATAGTAGGCACTCTCCGTGTTAATAATAATTTAACATATTTTATTCTTTTTGTCAAATATTTTTATAATAAATAAAAAAGAACCTTTCGGCTCTTTTTATATAACTACGCTCCTAAGCTTGAGTCTTTGTAGATTGCCCAATAATTGTGAGATAATACAGCAACATCGAACATTTGTTCAAGACTAATTTCTTGAGATAAAACTGCGTCAGTGAAGTTTCTTACGAATGTAGGACCTTCGAATGCAATTTTAACTGGTTTTTCAGCTCCAACTGGCATAATGTATGCATAAGCATCATTTACGATTGTTTCAGTGTTAGTATCATCAGTGAATGATTGGTTAAGGATTATAACGTTGCATCCTTTGTAAGTTCCAACGTATCCTTGGTTTCTTATGTCTTCAGCGTCTCTGTCGCTTAATTTAGGATTTACAGTAGCCCATCCTGGGTTATTGTATAATTTACTTGCGAAAGCAAATGTACAATAAATATTAACGCTGTCTCCATAAGCTCTTACAGTGTTGATTAACTTATCGAATTCTTCTACAATAAATCCAGCACCTGTATATTTGTTTGCATCAGGTCTATCTGGAGCATTGAATGAAGCGACTAAAGCTTTTTGAATTTCAATATATAATTTTTCTTCTAGAGCTTCTGTTAATACATCTAATAGTTCAGACATTGAAATTCTTCCTAATAAGAAGTCTTCAATTTCTAATCTTGTAGCACCAGCATATACTCTTGGTTGCATTACTAATTCTTTGTTATCTAAAGTAAATGTTTTATAAATACCTTGATCTCCTGCTTTAGTAACGAATTTTTTACCTCTGTATTTACCAGTTCTTATAGTAAAGCTAATTTTTTCTCCATATCCTTTTCTTCTGATTTCAGCGAAACCACCGAATTGTTCTAATACCTTTCTTGGTATAACGATATTAGCTACTTCTTCGATTATTTCATATAAATCAGCTGCATGTTTTCTAAGATATTTGTAATCTTGGAAAGCACTTAATTGTTCACGAAGTGAATTTTCAAGGTCAGCAGCAGTGAATTCAGAAGGAATATTTTCTTTAGTAACTGTAGCAACTGCTAAGTCAACGATATCTTTCATGTTATCCATATCTTTCTACCTCCCTTACGCTTTATTAACAACAACGTAGAATCCTACTTCGTCATTTTGCATTGTACTTTTACTAACGATAAATTCACATTTAGCGTTTTCGTTTCTTGTTTCAGTAACTTTTATCATTCCATTACCGTCTGGATATCCATATAAACTTCCTTTTGCGAAAGCTGTATCGAATTCTTCATTACTAGAATAGTCTCCAGAAATTAAATTAGTATGGAAACTGTCTCCTTCAGATAATTTCCATAATCTTGGTAATTCTTCTTCATTGTTTACGTTGAATACGAAATGATTAAGTCCTCTTTCTCCTGCTCTGTAATATCTTACAGTTGAATGCATTAAATAAGGACAAGAAACTTCTTCTTTAACGATTTCGTTTTTCTTACGATCAATGAAAAGGATCATACCATTCTCTAATGTTTCAATTCCATCTTTTACAGGTGTTTGAGCTTCAATTTGTCTTGTAGCTTCAGAAGCTAAGAAATTGTGTTCAACAACACCATGACCAGAAATCTTATATTGAGCCATGTTTAATTACCTCCATTTAATTTTTCTTATTAGCAGCTTTTGTAGCTCTAACTAATTCTTGCCATCCTTTTTTAGTTTCTTTTTTAGCAATGCCATTAAATGAATATATCATACCATTTACTTTATTTTCATCGCTTTCTTCTTCAACTAATACTTGTTCAGCAAGTTTTGCACCTAAAGTTGATTTTAAATCTTCTATGCTGTAATTACCAATATTTTCTTTTATGTCTGACATAAAATCACTATCGTTTATTTTAGCAGAGAATTTATTAATTAATTCTTCTTTAGCTGCATTTTCATATACTTCTAATTTTTCTGTTAATTCTTCGACTTTAGCTTTTAATGCTTCTGTTTCATCTTCAACAGTAGATTCAGCTTCTGTTTCTTCTTCTACTTCTGGTTCTTCTTCAGACTCAGCAGTTTCTTCTTCAGCTTCTTCTTCGATTTCTTCTACTTCTTCAGTAGTTTCATCTTCAGAATTTTCAGAATCTTCGTCTTCATACTTTTCTTTTTTCTTTTTGCAAGCATATTCGTCTTCAGATTCTTCTTCGGCTTCAGTTTCTTCTTCTGTTCCTTCTTCAACACCGTCTTCAGTAGGAGTAGCTTCAGCCGCTTCGTCTTCTGTTACTTCAACAGCTTCAGTTTCTTCAACTTCAGGAGTCTCAGTTTCAACAGTAGCCTCTTCATTAACTATAGTAGAATCTGTTTCATTAACTTCAACAACATCTACTTTTTCTTCTGTGTTTGGCATATTTGTACCTCCTATATTCGATTCTTGTTCTAACGCTTCATAAGCGCTAAGCATACTCGCATATGCTTGAAAGAACTTGGCATCCTTGAAGCAAGGAGTGTGCGCATCACCAAGAACAGTAATTCCGAAGAATTCGGCATTAGTAATTCTTAAATAATGCTTATCATCATAAATCTCAAATTCACCGTCCATAGTTTCAGGATTAAGTTCCATTGATAGAGATTTCTCCTCTTCCAAAATTTTTTGGGCTTCAGGAAATCTTCCGTCCCATATTACAGCATCTACTTCATAGTATTTCCTTTTTACAGGTAAACCATAAACTTCTTCTGTAACTTCTACCCTCATGGGATGAGGATCTAATGGGACAAAGCCGTAAGCTATTTGACCTTCGCCGTGTCCTTCAAAATCTCCTTCCTCAGAATTATATCTTCCAACAATAGGAGTACCAGGAATGGTTTGTATCAACTTTTCAGCTACGTCTGCATCAATAATAGTACGATTGACATTTGGTCCTTCATAGAATACTCTTGCTCTTCCCAATGAAAATTGACTATTAACTTTAGAAAACTTAGTTATCTTGATGTTTAGGGCAGCATATTTTGTTAAGTCCATATCACTTGCCTCCTTTATTGACTATCCTCTTTTTTAAGAGTTCCGTCTGTCTTTTCATCTGTTGATGATTGTGGTCTTCCTCCCTCAACATTACTAGCTGCATCTGCAGTTTGTTGAGCAGCGGTTCCACCCTTTCCACTCATTGTATGAGAACTCATTAGGGGAACGAGTCTTTTGTCGAGCTTCAATAAATCATTTTCCAAATATAAAAGAGACTCAAAGTGTCTTTGCTTAACACCAACAGCTATTTGAGGAATGATTTTGCTGTATCCATACTGCGCATTCTTCAAATAAGTGTCCATCATTTTCTCCCTATTACGATAGGAAATCGGTAAATATGAAACTACAAAATTGTAAGTTCTTTTTCCTCTTGCACCTATCTCGGCATTACAAATAAAAGATAACCATGTACTTATTTTTTCCATAATGTTCCAAATAAATGATTCATCTTTTCTTGCTGAGAATTCTAACACTCCAGCAGTGTCCCCATTGAAAATAGCTTGAGGAACACCAGCTTCATTGTACATCTTTTCTTCAAATTTGTCAATAAAGTCCAAATCATTTTCTCTTGAAGTATCAGATAAGTCTAATACGCTTACATCTGCTAAAGATGTTAAAGCATTTACTCTTTCCATCTTCTTTGTGATTTTCTTTAAGTTGTCATGAAATTCAGCAGCAAGCGCTAAATCGATCTCAGGATCTCCATTACTATCGATTTTAACATGTTGGAACAAGATTTTTTGAAGACTATCTTCAATATAATTATCTCGTACATCTTCGAATTTTCTCATTCTAACAATTTGTCTTAATATGCCGGCAAAAGGAGGCATCCCATTATAACTTGTAAAGCCAATACCATGTACTGGAGTTACTAATATTTTTCTTTCTCCATTATTTTTCCAACGGTAATAGGCAGTTCGCAATCCTTTAGGATATTGCTTTAATACATCCTCCTTTGTTATATTAGGATCAATTGACACTAAAGATGCCATAACTTGGTCAATAAAACTCATATCTAATTCAAAAATTGGCATTTGTCCATTTTTTGCGTTTCCAATTATTTCACAATAATCTGATGGCAATTTGCATAATTGAAAATATGGTTTTCCATCCATGTTAATAAAATCATAATAATAGAAAACTCTACCATCTACAAGAATATCGATTAAAGTACGTACAGTAAAGTCTTCTACTTTTATCTCGTCGTCTAAAAATGCTAAAACATCATTATACTCTTTTTCTAATTTTTTCTTATTTACAGTTCTTCCTGTACTTGATAAATCAACAGGAGATACATAATAATAATTTAAAAATAGTGTTGCATAATAAAGTATAATTCTTTGATATTGTGGTTCATTATAATAAACCCTTGATAAAGTAATCCATAGTGGATCTTCTGGAGATAATTCCATTAACTTCTCATAAGTTATACTCTTTGGATTGTATCCCCTAACACGGTCTAGGTCTAAAACTTTATCATAACTAGGATCATATTTATTTATTGCTTTAGCCAATTTTTGGAAACGAGCTATTAATTTGTCTTTGTCTTCAAAAGTATTGGTTTTTTTCTCTTTCTCCATTTTCTACACCTCCTAATTATAAAAAGAATATTGTCCTAACGTACCCTTTCCGGCACGTTTTTTTAATTCTTTTTCTTCTTCTAGACTTATAAACCACAAACCATAAATAAATGAGGAAACTAAGTCTTTTCCGATAGTTGTCTTAATTTTTTGAACATTTATATTACTTGTCGCAGTTTCAATATTAGCCTTCAGATTCGCCAACTGATCCTGCAATTTAGTTGTAGATATATAAGGAATTAACTGAGTGGCTTTTTTGTCTACTTTCATTTTTCTCCAATAATCAAACTGAGCAAAATAAGTTCTTGCTTGTCGTTCATTAATAAGGAGACGAACTCTGTCTAAACTAAGCATCAAATGTGCATTCTTATAATAATCTGAGTTAGCACCTGAACTCGCCTCGACACCATATAATTTTCTTATACATCCTGGCATTTCAGTCTTTTTATATTTTGGCTTATTACTAAAGCCATATGCAGGATAATAATCACCATCTTTTTCTTGCTCAATTATTAAGAAATCAGCAATACCAGCTCCTGGTCCATTTATATCGACAACTATTCCTCTAAAGTTAAATATAGAATCAAGCTGTTTAATTTTAATAGATTGGTCTTGGAAATGTCTACCTATTCCAGGCATTATTATTATATTAACCAAATGGGTAACAAATCTTTCTCCAGATGTGTATGTTTTGAATATCTCTAAAACAGTTTCATCACTAAAACGACCGACATCGACACCAAGTGTATAAAAAATATCGCTTCTATGCTCTGGTTCAAACTCGGGTCTTAATATTTTCCTACGCTTATCTATTAAATCATAAGAATAATAACTCTCTTCACTACCACCAGCCCATCTTGACATATATTCTCTTAAAAATGTTTCCAATTTATAAGTACCAGTAGATTTAATTTTATCTAAAATTTTTCGTTTATCTAATAGTCCGTGCATAACCGGAATTCGATAATCTCCACCAAAAACAAACACTTTATCTGGTTCAAACACCATATCAACTAACATCTCAACCGTTAAATTATAGGCATAAGTATTTTTATATCCAGCAGATCCAATCATTATTTGTGAAGCATGTGGTTCTGTTGGATTATTCTTACCGCACATTGTTTTTCTATTAACATTTAATAATGGAATAACAACATTTTCAATTTCATCTTGATTTGCCAATGAAAACTCTTCGATTGTACCTCCATGCCTACGTCCTCCACGAGCACTATCTGTTGTAGAAACGATATCTATTGCAGAGCCATTTCTGAATTTTAGCTTAGCTTGATCTTCTCCACCCGTTGAATAATGTTGTTTTTGTTTATCAAAATCAGCTATATCTAGCTCATTAACAAAAAATGGAATTAAGTAATAAACTTCATTCATTTTTTCCTTTGTGATCATTGCCGCTTGTTTTTTAGTATCTGCACATAAGAATAATTTACTCATCGGCTGCCACATTGCTTTCATATTTATTGATATGAAATTTAAGAACGATTTTGAATAAGCACGAACGAAAATTCCGCTAACTTTTTGATATCTCGCCATAACTCTTAAAAAAACTCTTTGATAAAAGAATACTTGCTGTAAATATGTATTTTTCCTTTTTACAATATCTATAAAATAATCTGGATAAAGATATAATATTCGCATTGCATAAGTTATATTATCCCAATTATTCATTACATAATCTGGCGTAACAACAATCCTTTTTATATCATTACGCTCAGAGTACATATGATGATAAGCATCTATGAATTCATCTAAACTATTTTTCATATTCTTTACTTATCTCCTTAAACATATCTATTAATTCTTCTTCATTTAGAGTTTCATCTTCAAATCTTTCTTCTTGAGCTTCTTGTGTCTCAAACATACTCTCTATATCTTCTTCATTGACATTTGTTCCTGAGTTTTGTTCCATTAATTTAGTATTATACATCTGAGTAATTTCTTCTCCAGAACCAGCCACTATTGCAGCAACATATTGTTGGAAATTTCTTATTGTTGCATCTACAATATCTCTGCTTTCTGTAACTTTATAATCCATTAACCATCCATGCTCTTCTAAAAAAGCTATTAGCTCGCTTAAGGATTCAATAGTCTCAGTATCGTTTTGTACTGCGTTTTGAATACCAGATTCTTTCATTAAAGATTGATAAGAACTTATTAATGTTGATACTTCACGAGTGTCTCCTGAAGCTAACTTTTTATCTATTAAAACAGATACCAAAGCAAGCTTACGAATCATGTCTCTCCTTGCCTCGTCCCTAAAATTATAATAATTTAGAGTATTCTTTTCATAGCTTTCCATTTTCAAATAGTCTTCTACACCAAAATCGTCATATGAGCCCCACTTCTTTCTTAAATAAATAAATAAATCAGCAGATAATGTAGGTAATTTGCTCAATACAGCGTCAGTTTCTCTCGCTTTTTCCCATAATAAGTCATATTGTTTCCAAGATGATTTGCTATATTCGCTGCTTTTAACGGTTTTAATATATGTTTCTAAAATATATCTTTCATTATCAGATGTTTTCGATATTTTTATCCATTCTTCAGCCATAAATGCTATATCTAAAAACTGACATAGCTTATCGACCATAGTTAAATCTTTTGTATTTATACTCTCTAAAGCACAGTCATAACAAATTGTGCTTACTCCATCAGTTCCAAATAAACAATTTTCACCACAAGGAACCAAGTCTTGGATTAATTTTATTTGAGAACATTTACCACATCGTCTTGTCCCATAATCCATTTATATCACCCCTTTAAGTGAATTTTTCTACCAGTCCCATTTAATTTATGTAAACAATATCCACAACTTTTTGCAAATGAGAAAAATTCGTCATCCCATCTTTCTTCTTTACATCTTATACATTTTCTTTTTCCAGTCTTATGAAAATCTCTTCTTGCATTAATCACAGCAGCTTTAGCTATTTTCTTACTGATTGATTTTGTAAATAAAGTGCTAATGTAATTGTCATTATAATTTACATGATATGTATCTCTTACATATGCTCCTATGATATCATTTCTTTCTCCGTTAATCTTCATTTCTAATATATCCCATATACAATCACTAAATTGTACTCTTGCAATGGCTCTATCTAATAAATCATATATCTCATTCCAATCGTCTATAGCTCTGTTTGCATGTTCGTATCTTATGGTTTTATAATTTTTCATTAGCAGATAAACATGAAGAGGATTTGATAAATCTATCATTTTGTCTTCATCGGATTCGCATATGATAAATTCTCCAACTCTTAGCCCAAAATACATGTCATCATCAGGTCTAATATTAATATAGCCTTGTTGTTGTGATTGCATAACTGGACGATATGCATCTTTTAAAGTATATTGTTGTAAACATAAATCTATATACCAATTCTTGTAATAATGATGATTTACATAATTAATTTCTAATGGATTCGTAAAATCTCTTTCCCTTCTTCCCTTTAAACAATCATCTAAATAATCATATATAACCTTAATTTTTTCCATTTCTTCCCATAAGTCTTGCATTCCTGGGATATCCTTATCTTTTTCTTTATCTATAAAAGGTTTGTAAGTTTTATATATATTCTTATATTTTGCATTATGAAATGCCATGTCAGCAACTCCATTTTCAACCATTTCTTCATAAGAAACGCTTTTCTTAGAAGGTTGCTTTAATTCAACATCACAATCTACATCTGCAGAATAAAGTAAATAATTAGAGACTTCGTTTAATTGCGTCGGACTTAAATCATTTAATAGTCCTTCACTCTCTAAATTCTTTACACAAGCAAGTCTGTCTTCATAAGCTTGTGCTATCCAATCTAATGAATATACAATTTTTTTCTTACTACCTTTAACTTTTATAGTATTAGGATCATCAACTTTCATGCCAATCCCTCCCTCTTACTTATATATTAACACTCTAAAAGATTTCTGTAAAGAGTTTTGTGTAATTTCATTTCTAGTTTATTCCAAAATCAAAAAACTTTACAAAATAAAAATGCAATATTATAATTATATACAATGAATAATACGAGCGTAGCTTGCGAAGCGAGTATTATTCTCTATATATATAATATAATAAAAATATATTCTTTTTCTTTTTGCTTCTTTTTCTTTTTCTTACATTAAATGAATAAAAATTATTTACAAAACTGTCTAATGAATGATATAATATAAATGTAAAAAGAAAAGAAAGGAGTAATTCTTATGATTGTAAAAAAGAAAATACTAAAGTGGCTACATAAAATTATAATGGAAATTGCCACATCTGATGATAAAACACTAGATGAAATGGGCAAGCAATTATTAGAAATAGAAAAAAGCTTAATTTCTTATCAATATTTTTCATATAATAAAAGATCTAGATAAATTTTACAAAAAGACTTGATTTATTATAGAAATATATTTTATAATATAATTGTAAAAAAGAAAAAGAGAAAAATTAAAAAAACTTTTTTACAAAAATTCTTTAAAAAGACTTGAATTTATATATCATTTTCGTTTATAATATATTTAGAAAATGAAAAAAAGAAAAAATGTTAATTTAAAAATATTAACTTGACGGCTTGTCCCGTCCGTGCGATTAACAATTACACAAAAAAATCGCAATGATGGTAAACCATTTATCGTTGTTTAATACAACGGTATTCACCCCTTTCTTACGCTCATTGTGCTTAGCCACGCAATGAGCACTTAATTGAACTATACAGGTTTTTTCCTGTTTAGGATATAGATATGCAATAATTGGTGTTAGTCTTAACTAACAGGGAGTGGAGAAATGGAAAAAATAGAAAACTTAAAAGACTTAGCAAATTATCTTCGTGAAAACATTAGCGATAATGACTTATTCACAAAAGAAGATGTGGAAGCTAGTCCTTATGATAATTTCCAAAATGGATTTGAAAGCGGCTATGCTAATTCTTATGCAAATTTACTTTGCTTATTAGATCCCGTTTTTAAAGCCGAATTCGACTCTAAAAATGCCAAAGTAGAAAAACCTGCAGAAGAATAAAAATTTGCAGGTTTTTTTCTTAAAAAGCTAAGGAGGTTTATGTTATGAAAGTAAGAGAAACTCTTAAAATAGAATTAGATGCCCTTATGCAAGACCTAATCGGTAAAATAGATACAGACAAACCCGAGCTTACGGTCAATGAAGTGTTTGACCTTGCTGAAAAATGTAAGGCATTTGACCAAAACACCTACGTTTATTCAAATGACACAGACACGCTCTATGATTTGCTTGTATATAGTTTGGGCTTATGTAACATATGGGCTAATTATAAAAAAGACAAACCCGATGCCCAAATTACCGAGGTTAATTGGTGTATTATCGAGTTTATGAAGCACATGTGGGGGCTAGACAAAATCCGCACAATGGCAGCCGGAAAGCAAGGTGATTAGTTTGGACTATCAAATCCGCAACGCCCTAATAGAATTACAAGAATGGGCAGACGTATCAACGCCAGAAGACATAGAAAAATTCTATCGTGAAGGATTTCCTTACCATCACTCTGCTTTTAGTACTTTAGATGCCGATAATTTTTTGTTTATCACCAATGAAAATCCATGGCGTGCTATTCCTGTTTTTTGCTATAATAAAGACGAATGTCGCTTGGCAAGATGTCTGAATGATGTTTATAAGATAGGGGGCCTTATAATGCGCACCTATAATGATTTCGTCGTACATCATTGTACGGGCGCAATTGACACTATCCAAAATAGCAATGCCCTTATGATATTTAGCTCAAGTCCTGTAATTAAGGTTGTGCCAAAAAAATCTGTTGCCGCATGCGACCTAAAAGATGAACACCACATTTATGTGACAAATAACCTTAACGACTATGTAATACAAAATTCGGGCGAGCTTAGTATTACGCCAAATGGAATTGAATATATAGAAAAATATTCTGGGGGTTGGCGCAAACGTGTAATTGCAACACCAACGCAAATGCTTGGGCTTTACGGTAATGACTTTTATGGTAGATATTTTATGCAAAAAGACAAAATTGATGGAATGGTGCATAGGGCAAATGAATTAAAAAGCAGTCCCGACCCAATGCAACGTGCAATTGGACAGGAATTAGTAAAAATATTAAAAGATTATGGATTGGCATGATTATGAGAAAAATGAGTGATTTCGTATAGGTACAGAAAATTGAATATGTGATTTCGGGCATGGGAAATTGAATGAGTGAGCTAGTAGAAATTGAGTAAGTGATTTCGTATAGGACATACGGCAACTTATCCGGGCGTGTCGGGCAGATTTTACTAAACATATCCCCCCTTCAGCCGAACGCTTGTTCGTTCGTGTTCGTGTTGGCACTCTCGGGGTTGAAATGCTAAGACTCAAACACTTGTTCGGTGTTTGACAACTTGCAAGGAATAGCAAACATAAGTTTGTAGCAAAAGACTTTTTAATTTCTAAAAGTCTTTTTTTATTTCCTATCGATCCAACCCTATTTTTTTAATACACCACTAGACGCATTTTAAGGGCGTTTTTAGGCGTGTTTTATCTTTATAATATAATTGGTCTTTTTGTTCCGTTTCGTTCGTATCGTGCTACGCTAGGTGGTACTGATAGTGTTTTAAGTATTTTGGTTTGACTTTGTCTTTGACTTTGTGTTGTTTGTGTTTGACTTTGTGTTTGCGTTTATGTTGTTTGTGTTATAGTTATTATAATAAAAAAGACTTTGTTATTAGTCTTTTGATTTATCATTTATAATACTATTGTACTGATGTTGTAGTTAAGATAGTTCTTTGTTGTGTTGTTGTATTCATTGATGTACTTTTTAGCAATTCCACCAAAGTTTTTCCACTCAATAAGGTTTTTTGTGTAGTCATCAATTAACATACAATGTTTAAAGTCATCTTTTGATAGGTGGTATTTATTTATAAACAATTCGGCTTTATTTTCTCCAAGTCTTGTAAACATAATGTTGCTTTTTGGTATTTCAGGTAAGTGTCTTTCAATCCATTGTAGTTTGTCTTTGTCGGCTTGTTCATTAGGTGAAGCACTAACAATAAAAATATCTTTTGCGTCAAGTTCGTTGCGTTCAACAAGTTGTTTGATAAACTTTGTCATTTTACTAGGTTTCAAAATATTAAAGAAGTTTTTTTCAGTAGCAAATCTTTCAAGTGCATTTTTTTGTTCGTGAAAGTGTGCTAGGGTGTCGTCCATATCTAGCACCCACTTAATAGGTATGTTATCGGCTTTTCTCATTTTAATCAATTCCTTTCAATTTTTTTGTAAAGACTATTCGCAATGAATAGTCTTTACTTTTTCAGTTGATACTGGAAGTGGTTTTGCAAGCCTACTTCCAAATGGCAAGTCTATAAACTTAACTGACTTCTTATCTTTCAAAAGTTCTTTTGCTTTTGACTTTGTCATTAAGTCTTTTCTTGCAAGTGTGATTATTGCACTTTCAACTTGACTTTCAGTTTGTTTAGTTGCTTTTGCAATATCTTGAATATTTGTCATTATGTTTGCATACTTCATAATGTTTTTATGGTTTCTAGTAATCATTTTATCACTTTCCTTTCCTTGATTACATATTAAGTATATCATACTATTGATATAAAGTCAATACTTTTTTAAAAGTTTTTTATTTTTTTTTCTAGCACTCACAAGGTTATTTTTCAACCTTGCAAGTGTAGTATTTGTCACCTTGTTGTGTGTAGTGTGTGTTTAGATTTTCAACACTTCCACATCTTTCAATTGCTTTGTTGTATTCGTGTTGGTCTTGTAATTGTAATAACTTGAAACAACCAAATAAAGCAATACCACAAGCAATAAATAATAATGTTTCCTTAACCCAACTTTTTAACACTCTTTTCTTTTTCATTTTTAATCATTCCTTTCTTTATCTTACATATATATTATACCAAATAAATGGTATAAAGTCAATACTTTTTTTAAAGTTTTTTCATTTTTTTTGTGATCCAAAAGTAGATCGTTTTTTTTATATATTATTATTCTCCCCCATTATAAGTATATCACTCTTTGAGTATAAAGTCAATACTTTTTTGCAAATTTTTTTATTTTTTTTTTGCATCTGATGCAATAATAAAAAAAAGATATCTTAATCGATATCTTCATTTATTTCATAAGTTGTAACTTTGATAGGTTCGTTTTTTTTCAAAACTCCCTTTGTAGCATTTAATCTTGCAAGTGTAGCACAAGCACTTTTTTCACTAATGTTGCACTCTTTTGCAATTTCCTTATAACTTACTGGTCTTGCAAGTTCAACAACCTTATCAAAAACCATTTTTTCGTGTGCTGTCATTTCAACACCCTTTACATTAAATAATTCTTTTTTTGTAGCCATAATATCACTTTCCTTTCTTTGCTACTTGTAAATAAGTTCTTTTCTTATTTACATATTTATTATATCAAATATAATTGATATTGTCAATAGTTTTTTTTAACTTTTTTTTAATTTTTTTTATTAAGTTCTTTTCCTATTGACAATATTATTATATCAAATATCTTTTTAAAAGTCAATACTTTTTATGCAAATCTTTTATCAATTTTACTATTAAGATTAAAAGCATTTTCTAACTTATCTTTTATTATAAGTTTAGTTTCTCTTTTTTCAAGTTGCGTTTTCATATCTTTAAAGTTTCTTTTTAACTCTTTTACAACTTCAATTTTAATACTTTTGATATTATTTTCATTTTCAGTTAAGAACTTATCAAAATATGTTCTTTTATCTCTTATGTGTTCTTTTGTTCTTTCATCAAGTGGTCTTGTTGATATTCCAACATAAGTAGCAACCTTTCCATCTTTCATAGTTATTAACCATTTATAGATTAAGTTTGTTTTCTTTAAGTCCTTTTCTTCCATTTCAATTTTAAAGTTTCTATAATTCATTTTTTTTCATTCCTTTCTTGATTACATATTAAGTATATCATTTTATTAGGTTAAAGTCAATACTTTTTTAAAAGTTTTTTAATTTTTTTTTAACTTTCTTACAACTCACCCACGCGTGTCATCAGATCCACCCTTAGATCTTTTTTTATATTATTATTATTCTCTCCCATTATAATTATATCATTTTGTGAAACAAAAGTCAATACTTTTTTACAATTTTTTTATTTTTTTTTGTACCTGATGCAATAATAAAAAAAGATGCACTAGTCGGCATCTTCAAATAAATTAGAGTATTTCATTAGCATTATGAAACTAAATAAGGCAAGTATTGTTAATATTCCAGTAATAATTAAATAACTTTTAATTTCATTAAATGGGTTGTCTATTGTGTCAATTGTAGTCATTATCCAAAAAAACCAAATAGCAACAATTGTACTGAATACTTTTTCAACACCTTTCTTTAATACTCTTTTTTTAGTTTTTTGATTATTCATTTGTATCACTTTCCTTTCTTAAATAATCATTTGCAAGATATGTCTTTCTTTATCTTACATATATATTATAGCATAGTATTAAGTCATTGTCAATAGTTTTTTGAAACTTTTTTAACTTTTTTATTCTAGGCTTTTATCTACAACTCATCCAGGTGTATCATTTGGGTTAACCCAAAGGGGGGCGTTTATGACACGCCAGGCGGCGTTGTTATATATATCATCATCATCCACCCCCATTATAATTATAGCATTGTTTTGGTATAAAGTCAATACTTTTTTACAAAAAAAAGAAAGTTTTTTTTAACTTTCTAATTTTGCAAAATCACGCCAAGTTGGTTGTGTATTGATAGGGAAGATTGCTTTTTTACCTTTGCAATACTTAAAGATTTCTAATTCAATTTTGATATCTTCAAGTCCTGTGTGATTTTCTTCAAAATCAATATTTTTATCTATAAATGCAAAGATACTTTCGGCAGTTTGTCTTACTCTATTACTATCAGTAATAAAACGACTAACAACTTTTTTATCTTGTAATTTTGTGATGTTTTTATTTTCTTTACAAAAGTTTTCATATTCTTTTGTAGTTGTAATAGTTTTATAACTTAACATCATTGTATCAATTATATCAAGATTTTCAAATGGATTTTTAACTCCAACATCTTCAAATAATCTTTTAAGTGCTTGATAATCAAATTGTCCATTGTGTGCAAACATATATTTGATATCATACTTTTTAATTATTTTAGCAAATTCTTTTGCTATTTTTTCTACACTTTCAACTTTAACATCTTTTGTTTTAGTGTTTAAAAGTGGTTTATAATATCTTTCGTACTTGTTAGCACTCCAACTTGATAAAATAATGTATTTATTATTTACAAACTTTCTAACAAGATAAGTTCCTTGCTTTTCGATTTTATCTTCTTTGTTATTATAAACAACATAACCGATATCAAAAGGCATTGCATTTTGTAAGTCCATTATAGTTTCAGTATCAATTCCTAAAACATTTTTAACCTTTCTAACATTAATATTTTTTTGTTTTTGTGGATAACCTTTTGTTTCCATTTAATTCACTTTCCTTTCTTAATTACATATTTATTATAACATACTTTCTAATCAGTGTCAAGACTTTTTTAATATTTTTTTTATTTTTTTTCTTTGGTGTCTTTCCTTGATTACATATTAAGTATATCATAGACCAAATCAAAAGTCAATACTTTTTTTATATTTTTTTTAATTTTTTTGGGAGCATCCCAACCCATACAACTGATCCAGGTGTATCATCAGATGATCTAAAGGGGGATCTTTTTTATAAGAGGCTCTCCTCCACCTCTAACATAATTATAACAAAAATGCAAGTGAAAGTCAATAGTTTTTTGTAATTTTTTTAATTTTTTTTGGGGGGCTAAAAGCGAACATTTGTTCGTATCAGGACATAAAAAAAATATAGAGGTTTCTAGTCCTCTATATCTTCGGCGATTTCATAAGTTGTAACCTTTACGGGTTCATTTTTCTTTAAAAGTCCGTGTGTTTTTTCAAGTCTAGCAAGTGTTGCTATTGCACTTTTAGGACTTACATTACAACTTGTAGCAATTTGGTTATAATCAACTTTTCCAAGTTCTACAACCTTTTCATAAACATTTTTTTCGTGTGCAGTTAGTTCTACACCTCTTACATTAAAAGTTTCTTTAGTTTTTGCCATTTTTATCACTTTCCTTTCTTTTTGAGAGTGGCTATCTCTCATTTACATATTAATTATAACATTTATTAGGTCAAATGTCAATACCTTTTTTAACTTTTTTTAATTTTTTTTTGAGGGGGGAAGAAATTATTTTCTTCCCTTTTTCTTTGCTGTTTTTTTAGCAAGTCCAAGTCTTTCCTCTTTTCTTGCTTTTTGCATTGCCTCTTGTTTTGCTCTTATTTGATGTCTTTTTGCAGGTGTCATTGCCATAATTATCACTTTCCTTTCTTTATTACATATTAATTATAACATTTTTTTGTAATAAAGTCAATAGTTTTTTTTAATTTTTTTAATTAATTTTTTTTTAACTTTCCCTTTCCTTTATTACATTATAATTATATCACACTTTGCTCCACAAAGTCAAGTATTTTTTAAAAAATTTTTTAAAAAAATTTTCACAATTTTTATTGACTTTTGCTTCAGGATATGATATAATAGAAGAGAGAGTTCAGATCAAAAAAAATAAGGGACGCCAGTCCCCCCCCTACCCCCCAACCTTTTATTATACCACAGGGAGCTGGGAAAAGTCAAGTATTTTTAATAAAAAAAATAAAAAATTTTTTGTCAAGTATTTGGCGAACATTTGTTCGCTTTACAGTAAATAAAAAAAGAGGACTATTCGCCCTCTACATCAGTTGCTACTTCATAAGTAGTTACTTTTACTGGTTCATTTTTTCTTAATAAACCGTGAGTTTTTTCTAATCTTGCTAATGTTGCAATAGCAGATTTAGTAGATACATTACAAGCAGTTGCTACTTGGTTGTAATCAACAGTACCTAACTCCTTTACTTTGTCATAAACATTTTTTTCGTGAGCAGTTAAATTTACTCCTCTAACATTAAATAATTCTTTTGTTTTAGCCATTTTAATCACCCTTACATTAACCGACTAATTTGTTAATGCCCTTTCTTTTTTTATTTACATATATATTATATCAAATTCAGATTTAAAAGTCAAGTGTTTTTTTTAATTTTTTTAATTTTTTTACTTTTCTTTTATTTCTTCATTTGATATATTAATTATACTACATCTTGTCCTTAAAGTCAAGTATTTTTTTATTTTTTTTGAGATTTTTTTTCTTGCCAATTAATTAGTTGTTTTTCTATTTCAGCAAGTTCAATTCCTATCTTGTCAAGTTCAGCATCATTACAAGTAATTATTTGTAGCATTAGATCGTGCAATTTTTTAATTAGTTTTTGTTTCATTTTACCACTCTTCCTTTCTTTTTTATTTACAATATAATTATATCAAATTATGGAGTAAAATGCAAGTCTTTTTTAAAAATTTATTGCAAAAATTATCCCAAGGGCAACAGATCCGGTCAAGGTGGATCAGATCAGGTGTTGCCACCTATAATTTGGTGGCAGGGAGCTGGCATTGCCACCTATTGGGAGCTGGGTGGGAGCTGCGCTTTACCTACCGGAGCTGCGCTATGGGAGCTGGAAGGTGAGGGCAATGGGAGCTGCTAAAATTTTTCAAAAAATACTTGACTATTGGGAGCTGAAAGATGTATAATTATATTATAAAGAAAGGAGGAAAAGAAAAATTAAATATGTGGGCAATAGTTAGACCCGAGCCGTGTAATGAGATCTAACTGCCAGAAGAAGGGGAGGGGGGAGTCTACCCATTTTTTGCTAGCAAATATTTCCCAGGAAATAATTCATTGCCACCTATCCCATAGTAGTAACTTGGAGCTGCGCTCTCATAGCTAACCCCTTAGGTGGGAGCTGGGATTGGAGCTGGATCAGGCTAAGGGAGCTGGGATCTATTTTTTTTTTTTTTTTAATAATACTCCCCCATTATAATAATTATAATTCATTTTAAGGGATCTCGTCAAGTCTTTTTTGCAAAAAAAATAAAAAAGTTTTTTTATCATATGCAAGTACCGTTTGTCAAGTCTAAAATTAAAAAATAAAAAAAAAGACAAGGCTCTTGCCTTGCCACTCGTATTATGCAACCAGTTCTGCTGTTCTTTATTTACCCTCGCAGCCCCTAACGAGCAAACCTGCATCACTTATGTTTTTGGTTGGGGCAACCACAAGCAACCCCTTTTATATTGTAAAGAATAAAAACCTATGTTATAGGAGCTCGGCTAAGCCGATACTCCTATTACTATTCAGCTTCTGCTTCGTCAGCTTCAGCTTCTACTTCATAAGTTGTTGCAACTTTTGGAGCATTTTTCTTTAGTAATGAATGAGTTGCTTCTAGTCTTGCTAGTGTGCTTGATGCACTCTTTGGACTAATGTTTAGTTTTTCAGCAACCATCTTGTAATCAACTACTCCGTTGTCCCTTACGAATTCATATACTGCTTTTTCATTTGCAGTAAGTTCTTTTCCCATTACATTAAATCTTTCTTTAGCCATAATTCTCACCCTAATATCCAACCTTATAGCAGCCAATTGGATACCCTTTCTAAAATAAATATTTTTTGCTTCTAATAAACCAGAGCTATTATGCTAAATGGTGAAGGATTAGAAGTCTTTTTTATTTTTCCTTTTTCATTTTACATTTATATTATAAACTATGTTGCTACCTTGAATCAAGTCTTTTTTAAAACTTTTTTCAAATAATTGGTAGCAAATAATAGTTGTCCAATTCAGCACCAACTCTTAATGGTGAGGTGCCCACCAAACTATCCCTTGGTTGCAGGTGTGGGATTTGAACCCACGATCCACTGATTATGAGCCAGTTGAGATAACCACTTCTCCAACCTGCGATATTGTATTTTTTCTTCTCTTTCTTTCATTTATATATATATTATATAACACTTTGGAGGAAAAATGCAAGTATTTTTGATTATTTTATGTAGAAAAATTACATTTTGGCTATTGTCAAGCCCATTTCCCACTCTTTTTCTCTCCTTTTCTTATTTACAATATAATAATAAACCAAAAAGCTAGGAAAATGCAAGTGTTTTAAGCAAAAATTTGCTAAAAATGTTGACAAAAGGGGGCAAGAAGTAGGGGGCAAGAAGTTGGCCACCAACACTCTCCACTTTTCACCACTTTTTCCCACAACATAGAATTTCGCTACATATCTTATACTCCTCTTTATTTTTATCACTTGTGTAGGAGCTAACTCTTTACAACTCTACAAAAAATAGTCTATACGAACGCAGTGAGTATTGACTATATCGCTTATTATTCCACACCACATATTACTATTTTTATACATAGTCTATACGAACGCAGTGAGTATTGACTATCCTTATAACTTTCTACCTTGGCATTGTACAACCTAAATAGTCTATACGAACGCAGTGAGTTAAGTATTTCTTTTTTATTCATAGTTAATATCCTCCATCTCTAATCGCTCTTTAAATATAAAAATATTACTTCCAGCTTTGGTCTGAGTAAGATATCCTTTTTCCACTAACTCATTTCTCGCTTTATAAAACTGATCTTTTTTTATCTCTTTCTCTATTGCTTTAGGACTAAGCCAAAAACTATATCCATCGGCATTTCTCGCACAATAACGCCATAACTTAAACGCTCCTGCATTAAGAGTTTGAGATGCAATTTCCTCGTCTAATTTATCTGTTATACTATACCCTCGCATTTTATCTATTTTACTTTTCTTTACTACAACCTTTAATTGATTAGGAAAACTTGTCATTCTATATCATTCTCCTTTTTTATACATAGTCAATACGAACGCAGTGAGTATTGACTATATTATATTTTATTATATTGTTATATTATTTCTCTACGGGTTTCCCGACAGTTCTGGAGGTTTTCCCGACAGTTCTGGAGGTTTTCCCGAATGATATAAATATTATATTGCCACAATCCCGTTTTTGTAAAGATAATTCAATCTAGCATCTTAGGTCAAAATATTTTAATGATAAGAATATTTAAAACAGCGTATGCTAGTTAATTTGGTCAAATTGGGGCATCTTTAGGTCAATTCGGTTTTTAATTTTTAAAAAAAAACAAAAAAACGAGGTGGCAGCGTTTGCTTTTCCTCCTCGTTCAAGTTATTTACTCTTTATCTAAACAAATCAGATCAGCTGGTTCGCTTTGGGTAGCGCAGTTGATCTATATCTCAGCTCGCACACTGACGTAAAGCTAGCTTCGTTCAAGACTTGAGTTTCTGAGTTAGATTTGTTTGGGCAGCTGGTATCTTCTACCACTTCCCTAAGAACTTCTTGTTCTTTGAAAAAAGAATATTTAGTAAGTCCTCCTTATACACACCATATCCCAGCCAATATTCACACACAGGGGACTAACCGCCCTTGGTGCATGCCTGCACCTCCACGTTTAGCCAAAGCCATAGGCTTCCGACTTGCCCTGACAACATCTTTCGTTGCACCTTTCACCTGCGATAGATATTTACACATTTCATGTACAGTAAATTGCTTTTTTCGCACTAAACGCAATCATAATTGTTAATAGAAGCGTAAATTTAGGCTACTTGGACTGCCGTCTGTTCTTATACACATCTTGCGATGCTTCAATTACGCAAAGGCTTTAGCGATCTTCACTCATTGCCCTTACCACTGTCTCCAGTAGTGGGATATGTGGGTACGCCCATGTTGGTCTCCCGATTTGCCCCGAACAGTTTAGCATTGTTTTTGACACTGATATAGCTGCACCTATAACTCCCTTGCCACTGAGCGGCTCCGAGCGGGTTAGTTACCTAACTAGCTAAGGATTTCACCTGTTCGCATCTCTGCTGATCGGAATTCTATCCCTTGAGTTATATTCCAGCCAGTGTGGTCGACACACTGTTTTTCATCTGGTTCTAAATATTCCCTTTTCAAAGAACAACGCACTTTAAACCCTAACGAATGGAAAGTGCTAAACATCCGTCCCAGCCCCAGTGGGAGTGACTCACATTTTTAGTAATGTAAGCAACTGAACAGTCTACGATCAGTCAAACGGCTTGTGTTCTTAACAATAGTATTAGGAGGGAATCCACAGTTTGGAGCTGATATTTTCCCGCCACACCTAAGAGCTATTGTCCTACTACGAGTTGCTTCATCCTTAGGTAATATACAATTCGGACAACACATAACGTTTTGCTACGGTTCTTTATAGTGCCTTTTCCAAAAAGGGTAGCTATTGTGTAAGATACATAAGTATCGGAGTTGCCACAACGGACACTTTAACTATTTTTTTACTTCCTTCGGGGCTTCCCCTCTTTAGGACTCCACCAGCGTAGAAGATTGCTTTTTATAAACTCCTTAGGACCGAAAAATCTATAGTGAAGGAAAGTGATAAATCCTTTTTTCAGTCCTAAGCAGTCTATAAAAGATAGACTACTAATTATGAAAGGAATGTGTCTGCAATTCGCTTTTACCAAATGTCTGTCTTAAACAGTGAATGATGGTTGCCTCGTCACCAAACTCGGTTGGTTTGCAGAATAACTATTTTTTTCATTCTTTATAAATATATTATACACTACTTGAGAACTAAAAGTCAACTCTTTTGTGAAATATTTTTGAGATAAGTTTTTGTAAGGCATATTTATCAAACTTATCAAAAATCTATGCCACATTCTTTTTAAACAGGAGAAAGAGTAAACTCATTTCGCAAACTGTTATGGCTCGTTTTCCACAGTGCTTAATTAGAAGGATCTTTCTCTTATGGCTTTGGCTTGTGAACAATCACTACCTACCAGCCTTACTAATTAAGTCTTATACATTTCCTTTTTATTCTTTTTTTATTTACAATATAATTATATAATAATTATCTTATAAAAGTCAAGTATTTTTTTTAATTTTTTTATAGAAAATTTGATAGCCTAACCCTTACTATCTTGGTTCATACTCCCTAATTGCCGACTTTATACTGCGTATCGCTTCACCCAAAGGATCATCTCAAGCACGTATAGAACCTTCCCAATCCTAACTTTCTGCTCATAATAAGTGTTGCTTACGCACTATTTAGTCCCGTGTCCTCTGTTGCTTTCTAAATAGCCACATCTTATGTCAGTTGAAAGATGGCTTTAAACTGACTGGTAAAACCACATCATTCTTATTTCTCTTTCATTTTATATTAAAATTATAAATCATTTTACCACGAATGGTCAAGTCTTTTTTATAATTTTAATTAAATATTTAGTAGCCCGCCCAAGGACTTTCACCAAGGGACGCCAACTCGAGGTTCAAAACAAATTATTGCTAGATGACCTGTTCGATTACCCTCTATATGAGCTGACCATTATTTTCTTTAGCGTGTCTATATTCCACCACGGACTAATTATTACCTTACTCTCAAAGTCCCTACTTGTGCAGTATTGTGATAAACCGAAGTTTAAAACTTATTACTGGTCAAGTTTTTGCCAATGAACCAAGCAATTTTGATTCACCCACCATCATCTGCAAGGTTTTCGCTCAAACCCCAACCCCCTGAAAGGTTATTAGACGAGCTATGATGGTGCCACCCTCTATCGTCCCGATAGATCCTATTTAAGAGGCACTGAAACGGCTGAGCCACACGTGTTGTTAGATACTCCCGATTGGAAGCAGTGCTATCTCAGATCGCAGACAGGCGTGCCACTCAGTTTCTTGACTTACCCTGCTGCTACATCGCCACAATATGTTAGAGAACTTAGATGCCTTCCGTCCTACAAGCCTTCAACTCGGACCGCCGAGGCTCTTCCCCATTGGCTTTGAGGCTCTTCCATACACCTTTGGGTTCTTCTCTCTAACACATTGTGCCGATGGTTTCAACATTCTCTTATATGAAAGAATGATACCCCCTGAGATTTCATTCTCTCATATAAAGGAAAGTTGTTATTGACATTTTCCTTGGTTTGTTATTGCTTATCAACAAAATCTTGCGTCAATTCGCAGTTATAATGTCAGCGTTGGGTCGCCTACCCTCTGTCAGCTTGCAGGTTTCTGACTCCATCTTCAAGTTTGTTTTAGATTTATAGTAGGGATTACTTCATAACAGGTTCAGGCTTACTCTGGAACTCTTGTTCCTACCCCAAAGGGTTAAGTCAAGTTTAGTTATTTCAATCTCCAGTTCACATTTCAAACTTGGTAAATTGTTGAGAAAGGAATTATAGATACGGCACCGATTTACACTATAACACTTCTTAATTTATTTCTCATTTCTTTATAAATAAATTATAAACTTTTTTGCTATAAGAAATCAAGTATTTTTGATAATTTTTTCTTAAAAAGTTTGGCAATTGAAACAAAATCTTCCAATTACTTGACCTTTTGCATTTAGGATTTGACCACTTGTTGCACCCTTTTTTTGCAATCCATTTTCTTCAAGAAATTTGTCAAGACTTGCTTTCATTTCTTTTAACAATGCTCCACCAGTTGCACCAAAATATTTCGTACCTGTTGGACTTACATCTCTTGATAAGAATTCAATTTCATAACTATACTTTTTATTCATACCTATCACTTTCCTTTCTATAAATAAAAAATCTTTTTTTTCTTTTTTACAATATAATTA
>OJKI01000065.1_pt1 | contig 54976 bp, 49 predicted proteins | sample 1596431 | NCBI WGS metagenome assembly OJKI01 (sample SAMEA4350165, study PRJEB24818) | metagenome | biome: human; feature: gut; material: faeces | place: Denmark | collected 2013-09 | reverse complement strand
TTGACCGTTTCCTGAATTACTTGCTTATTTTTTGATCTTGCACTATATAGTTTTCAAGGTGCGTTCCCCGCTGTTCTTCCGGACTCTCTTGTCCGTTTCCCCAGCGCGCTTGACTATAATACCAAACACTCCTCTTTTTGTCAACGCTTTTTTGCAAAAAATCTTGAATCTTTTTTGCCGGCCTCAAATTTTGTTAGGCACAGCGGGCTTTTTCTTCTCAAAATAAATTGCGGGGCAAAGCGCTTCCGCCTTGCCCCGCATGGAATATTATCGATTTTGTCGTTAATAAACGCCAAACTTTTTAATAATCTACCTTCTTCAGCATGAAGTACAGCCTTGCGCCCTTGCCTGCGTCGCTGTGCTGCGTTGCGCAGGTGAACACGGTGAGGAAATCGTCCTTCACGTTAACGTTGGTGTTCAGCTCAAGCCCGCTCAGCTCTTTGGTCTGCTTTACGCAATCGTCTATCCAGGCCTGAACCTTTTCATCGGTGTCCTTATCGTGGTTTGTGTTGCCGTAGGGATACCAAACGTACTCCATCAGGGACTTTTCAACGTCCGCGGGAGCCTTGGTTTCAAACATGGCAAATATCTCGTAGCGCGCCTCCTCGCCATAGAGATACACGTCCCACACGCGCTCGGAATACACCTTCAAATCGGGCAGGTTGCTGAGTTCCTTGCCGCAATACTTCTTTTCCTCGCAGTTCGACTTGCCCATATTGAAGTCCTCAATATGGTGAAGCTGATGGAACATGCTGCCGGAGGGCCTGGAGTTGTGGCCGGTTATTACGTCGTTATGCTGCTGACCGTAATAATAGGCGTAAACGGAGCCGGATTCGGCCTTTTCCTTGGCGGGGGTGTGGTCGTTGTAATACCATTTGCCCGTCATATCGAACATAATGGGATAGCTTACGTTCGTGCCGAGTACTTCAATGTAGCCCACGGTGTCGTTATTCGCTTCGTAAGCGCTCTTGAACTTATCGGTATAAGTACCCCTTACCTTGTCGCCGAACTGGTCTATGCTGCCGGTGCCCGCAATGTATGCGGCAATGGTGTTCTTATCAGCCGCGCGGCATTCGGGAGCGGGCAGGCCGTAGGAAAGGCTAAGCTGCAATGCGCGCAGCTTTGCGCCGCTAAGGTCGCTCTGCTTTGTGAGTACGGCGTCTATAAGTGCGGAATCATCGTTCGTCACGGCGCCGTCGCCGTTGCCGTCGCCCATTATCACTATTTCGCCCACGTCGCCCGCCTTCATGCCGGTGGCAACCGTGTCGGTATCGGCGGCCTCGCTGCCGTCCGCCTTGGTTATGGCAACGCTGTCCGCGCCGGTGAACAGGGCAATCAGCTTCTTCGCCTGCTCAACGGTGCTGCCTATTTCTATGCCGCGTATGTAGTTCGCGCCGTTCACGTTTTCAACATAGGGCCTCAGGTTGAACGTTCCCACGTCGCACTGCAAATCGGTATTCTTGCCGTATGCATAGGCATAGCCCGTGCGGTCCATAACAACCGCGTGCGTATCGCCCACGGCAACGGAAACCGCGTTCTTCACGGCGGTTATATCCTTGGAATCGGCGTATACGAGCGGGTCGTTGTCCGCTTCAACTTCCATCGCCGCAACCACGCTGCCGTCCGCACGCACGGCCACAAGACCCGCCGCGCCAACATCAACCGCAACGTAATCACTGTTCGCATCGAAAGCGGCGGTGCTTATGCTGGCAACCAGCTTGCCTTCGGCGGTTATACCCGCGGCGCGGTCTGCACCGGCAGCTATCTTTACCATGTTGGTCCATGCGGAAACATCCGGCGCACCGGCGGTGGCTGCAACGGTACCGTCGCTCTTAAGGCCTATGGCAAAGCTTTCGCCCGCCGCGACCCATACCATGTCGCTCCATGCGGAAACGTCTGGCGCGCCGCTGGTGCCGGTAACGGTGCCGTCGTTAAGCAGGGCAATAGCAAAGTCGCCGCCCATGGCCGCCATGTATACGTTGCTCCAGCCGGAAACGGCCTCGCTGCCGGTCATTTCGCCCGCAAACAGGGCGCTGCCGTCCGCCTTAATGCCTATGGTGGCGCTCTTGTTGGCTGCAACAAACACTATGTCGGTCCAGTTGCTCGTCCTGCGCTGGCCGTATTGGTCATGTCCGCCGGAAACTATCGTGCCGTTGGTCCTCAGGCCAACGTTATGTATGCTGCCCGCAGCTATCATGCCCGTTCCGCCGAGCGGCTCACGCGTAAGCGCCGCGCCGGGGGTATTATCCCGGCCGGGGTCTGTACTCTCCTGCGGCTTGGGCGTTGTGTCGCCCACGTTTACGGGAAGGTCAACATCCCCGTTATCCTGACCGCATCCTGCAAAAAGCGCCGTCGCCATTATAAGCGTAAGCAGCGCAGCAATGATCTTTTTCATGCATTATCCTCCATTCGTCCTGCGTATGCAGAATCTTATGCATATCATATCATATAGCGGCTCCCGCCGCAAACGAACCGCGTTTAATTTACATAATCTACATATTTTGTCCGCATATCGCGCCTTGCGCATGTTTTCGGTTGCCCTCGGCGGCAATAAAGGTTATAATATAATATCTATATTATAAAGTAGGCGTCGGCACGGCGTCCGCCGCCGGAGGATGAATTTGGAAACAAAAAAGGCTCCCGCATCGCGGGGTATTGTTATAGGTTTGGCGCTTGGCGCCGTTATGGGCGCGCTCAGCGGGTTCAGCGAACTCGGCTTTGTGCTCGCGCCGGCGTTTCTGGGTTTCGTGCTCGGCTCGTGGGGTTATGCCGCGGGCGCGGTTTCTTTCGCCGCGTTCGGCATTGCGGCGTATTTCGCGGCCGGAATAAGCGCGCTTCCCTATGTTCTCGGCGCGGCTCTGCCCGCTTCCGCCGTGATAGGCTATGTTATATATAATAAAAAGCCGTGGCGCACGGCCGTCGCACTCGGCGCGCTGCTGATGGGCATCGGGCTTTATGCTTATATATGCCTGCCCAGCATACTCGAAGGGCAGGAACCGTTCCATGCAATAGAGTCCTTCATTTCCGCATTCAGTCAGGATTTTACCGCCCTTGCGCAGTCCACGGGAATGGATGAAGATAAGCTCAGCTATGTCCGCACCGGACTTTTGTTCTATGAGGAGATGGCCGAAAGGATGACCATGCAGTTCATCTGCACGGCCGCCATGTTCTTCGCCCTTATCGATACGCTTATCGCCCGCGCGTTCACCCGCCGCACCGGGCGGGAGCTTCGCCCAATGGCGCCCATGCCGCTTTGGCAGCTTTCGCGCAACTTTACCTATGCCGCGGGCGCGGCGCTACTGGGCGCGGTTGCAACGCTGCTTTTGCGGCTAAACAATTCCGAAAGCGTGCTGGAGGCCGCGCAGCAGGTTGTGCTGGGGCCGCTTGCGCTCATGGGCTTCTGCTATCTCGATTTCAGCACCCGCCTCGGCCGCCCCGGCAGCAAGGCTAAGCGCATAATAATATATGTGCTCATCGTGCTCGTGCCGTACCGCACCAACATACTGGCGCTCGTCGGCCTCATGGACAGAATGCTCAAAACGCGCACGCGCTTCGTGCCGAATGATAAAGCCAAATAACCCCGGGGGAGGGTACATTGGCCCCACAGGAAAGGATATGTTTATGGAAAAGAAACCGTATGCCGCGCTTGTACCGCTGTTCGTCGCGGCGCTGGCGGCTTCAGCCGCGCTGGCGCTGTTCCTAAAGCCGCTTTGGGTCGGCCTTTTGTCCGCGGCGCTCGTTGTGGCGTGCTTCGGCATAGGCCTGGTAATAATAGGCGCGCGCTGGCGGCAGCTTCAGCAGGAATGCGACGATATTTTCCTTGAAAATTCATCCGCCGCTTCTTCCATAATAAATACAATCGATGTGCCCGCGCTCATATTCGATGATTCCGGCCGCATAATCTGGTCGAACGAGGCCATGGATGAAATTTACGCCGGGCGGGACATAAAAAAGATTCTGCCCTCGCTCGATACCCACGCCCCCGCGCAGGCCACCACGCTTGAGTTCAACGGCAAGGCGTATCAAATAATGTGCAGCCCCATAAAGCGGGAGCACCCCTCCGCGCATAAGCTCACGTTCCAGTATTGGCTCGATAGAACGGAGGCGCTGCATTATACCCGCCTTTATGAAGAAAACATGCCGGTAGTGGCACTTATATACGTTGATAATTACGAGGAGCTGAATGCCGATAAGCAGTTCCAGCGCAACAGCGTGCTTTCGGAGGTGGAAGGCCTTGTCAGCAAGTTCACCTCTTCAATTCAGGGCACATACCGCCGCTATGAAAACGCGCGCTTCTTCCTTATATTTGAAGCGAAGTACATGGATGCGCTGGAGAAGGAGCGTTTCAAGCTGCTTGAGCTTGCCCATGCCATAGATACCGGCACCGAGCAGACCGTTACCCTTTCAATAGCCGTGGGCGCCGAAAGCCAGGTTGCGCACAGCGACGAATCCGCAAGGCAGGCAATGGAGCTTGCGCTCGGCCGCGGGGGAGACCAGGCCGTTGTAAAGCGCGGCACGAACTATGCCTTCTTCGGCGGGCAGAAGCAGATCGCCCTCACGCGGCAGTCCCGCGTAAAGGCAAGGCTTTTTGCAAAGGCGCTGCGCCAGCTTATGGAAAATTCGGATATGGTGTTCGTAATGGGCCACAAGAACGCCGATATGGACTGCATTGGCGCGGCTTTGGGGCTTATGCGTCTGAGCCAGTGCGCAAACCGCCGCGGCTATATAGTGCTTGATGAATCGAATGCAACTATCGAGGGCGCGCTCGACAGCATGGCAGAAAGCAAGCAGTATCACGACTGCGTCCGTACCGTGGAGCAGGCGCTTCAGCTTATCCGGCCCACAAGCGTGCTTGTCGTTGTCGATACTCAGCGCACAAGCTCCGTGCTTTCGCCCCAGCTTTATAATAAGGCCGCAAAGACCGTTATAATAGACCATCACCGCCGCCCCGTGGATTCGCTCAGCGCGCCTACGCTTAATTATTACGAAGCCGGCGCAAGCTCCGCCTGCGAAATGGTAACGGAAGTGATGCAGTATTTTGCGGACGGGCTCAAGCCCACGCCGTTTGAATCGAGCGCACTGCTTGCCGGCATGACCATGGACACCAAGAGCTTTGCCATAAATACCGGCGCAAGAACGTTTGAAGCCGCGGGCTTCCTTAGGCGCAGCGGCGCGGATACCAGCATGGTAAAGCTTATGTATCAGGACGATATGACCACCTTCCGCAACCGCGCGAAGGTAGTCGAAAACGCCACCATAATGGATGGCGGCATAGCCATATCCACCTGCTCAAAGGATATGCCGAACAATATGCTCATCGCGGCGCAGGCGGCGGATTCGCTCCTTTCCATAAAGGGGATACAGGCTTCCTTCGTGCTTGCGGAAACACCCGGCGGCATAAACATAAGCGGCCGCAGCTTGGGTCAGGTAAACGTTCAGCTTATATTGGAACGCATAGGCGGCGGCGGGCATCTTGCCGTAGCGGGCGCCCAGCTTAAAGATATAAGTATTAATGAGGCCGTTGACAAGCTGACCGAAAGCATTTACTCTTATTTGGACGAAATAGGCGCGGACTATTCGCGCTCATAATAAAGAAATAACCAACAGGAGGTTTATAAAAATATGAAAGTCATTCTGCAAAAGGACGTTAAAGGCACCGGCAAGGCGGGCGACGTTTGCGAAGTAAACGACGGCTACGCCCGCAATTTCCTCATCCCGCGCAAGCTGGCCCTTCCCGGGGACGCAAGCAGCATTAACGCCGCCAATATAAAAAAGCAGGCCGATGCGCACCGCCTTGAAATGCAGCGCAAGCGCGCCAAGGAGCTTGCCGCCGGCATGAACGGGCTGAACGTTAAGGTATACGCCAAGTGCGGCGAAAACGGCCGGCTTTTCGGCTCCATCGGCGCGGCGGAAATATCCGCCGGCCTTAAGGAGCAGCACGGGCTTGACGTGGACAAGAAAAAGATTCGCCTTGACGAGCCCATAAAGGCGCTGGGCAAGCTGAACGTTACCGCGCATCTTTACGAAAACGCGGACGCGAAGTTCGAAGTAGAGGTTCTTCCCCTGCCCCAGAACAACTGATTTATACCCTGAGAGCAACACATTAAAGGTGGAAAGATAAAAGTGGAAGCAAGGACTCCCCCGCATTCGCTGGAGGCGGAAAAAAGCGTGCTGGGCAGCATGCTCATCAGCCGCGATGCAGCCGAACTTTCGGCAGAGATGCTGACCGTTCAGGATTTTTACATGCCGCAGCATCAATATATATTCGAAGCCATGTGCGACCTGGTCAACCATGCCAAGGCCGTGGACAGCGTTACCATTGTGGATGCGCTGGAGCGGGCGGGCAAGCTGGCTGCCGCCGGCGGCATAGGCTACATTGCGGAGCTTTCGCTTTTTGTCCCCAGCGCAGCCAACGTAAGCTACTATATCAAAATAGTAGAGGACAGGAGCGTTCTGCGCCAGCTTATAGCCGCGGGCGGCGAAATAATAAAAACCGCCAGCGATTCCGACGCCCCCATAACCGATATATTGGACGAAGCCGAACGGCGCGTATTCAATATATCCATGAAAAAGAACGAGGACACGATGGTGCCCGTGGACAAAAGCGCGCTGGAAGCGTATATGCGCATAGGCGAGCTTATGAAAACCAAGGGCGAAATAAGCGGCGTGCCCACGGGGTTTAAGGAGCTGGACGAGCTTACGAGCGGATTGCAGAAGGGCGACCTTATAATCGTTGCCGCAAGGCCGAGCGTCGGCAAATCCACATTCGCAATGAACATAGCCGAATACGCCGCAACCGCAGCCAATAAAAAGGTCGCCGTATTCAGCCTTGAAATGAGTCACGAGCAGCTTACCACCCGTATGCTCTGCTCCTTGGCCAAGGTGGACATGCAGAAGGTGAACACCGGCGAAACCACGGAGGAGGATCTTCTGGTCCTGAGCGACGCTCTGCTTACCCTGAGCGATTCAAAAATGTATATCGATGACAGCGGCAATCTGAGCGTTGCCGATATACGCAGCCGCTGCCGCCGCCAGCAGACGCGCTACGGGCTGGATCTGGTTATCGTGGACTATCTGGGTCTGCTGCAGCTTGGCAACAAGCGCGGCAGCCTTGTGGCGGACATTGCGGAGGCCACGCGCGCGCTGAAAATACTCGCTAAAGAGCTTCAGGTGCCGATAATGCTTTTGTGCCAGCTTTCCCGCGGCTCCGAAAGCAGGAAGGAAAACGGCTACCGCCCCATATTGGCGGACCTGCGCGACTCCGGCGCAATTGAGCAGGACGCGGACATGGTGCTTCTTCTCTACCGCAAGGCGCTCGCCATGCGCAACAGAAAGGACGATTCCGAATACGGCGGCGCCCCTGCCGAGGAGATAGAGGACAACACGGCCGAAGTAATAGTTGCCAAGAACCGCAACGGCCCGCTCAAAACCGTCAATTTGGCGTTCCAGGGCATGTTCTCCCGCTTCGTGAACCCGTCCTAAACAGCATATAAAAAGCATAACGCCCGCCGACTACGGGCGTTTTTTCAGGAGGTAACAACTTTGGCTTTTCATCCGATAGATTTGGACTCATTCCCCCGCAGGGAGCATTATCTGAGCTTTATAGGCAACAATCAATGCAGCTATTCCATGACCGTAAACGTGGACATAACCGCGCTCGGCGCTCAAAAGCTTTACCCTGCCATGATATGGCTGCTCACGCGCACGGTTAATGAAATTCCCGAATTTCGCATGGCGCTTGTGGACGGCGTGCTTGGCGTATATGATGATATGCACCCCGCATACACCGTTTTCAACAAGGAATCGAAAACCTTCTCCGGCATATGGACGGAGTTTGACCCGAACTATTCAGCGTTCCTCGCCGCGTATGAGCGCGACAGCGCGCTGTATTCATCCGCCGTGTCCTATGCGCCCAAGCCCAACACCCCGCCCAACTCCTTCAATGTATCCATGATGCCGTGGGCAACGTTCACCGCAGTGAATCTCAATCTTTATAACGGCGGCACGGCGCTGCTGCCCATATTCACGATGGGCAAAGCCTTCTTTGCGGACGGCCGCCGCCTGCTGCCCCTTGCCATACAGGCACACCATGCCGTGTGCGACGGCTACCACATAGGCCGCTTCCTCGCCGCGCTGCAAGGGAATATTGATGGGTTTGAGGGGTAAATGCCCCGTATGTGTGCAGTACCAAAAGCCTGCCCTTAAAGGGGAGGTGGGTTTTGCGAAGCGAAAGCCGGAGGGGTTATAAACCAACTTATAGCTCTTTGTTTGTTACAACCCCTCAGTCACGGCTTACGCCGTGCCAGCTCCCCGTAAAGGGGAGCCTTTTGGTTAGCGGTACATAAAAACCATTGTACAATTTCGGCGGGCCGCCAATGACGGCCCCTACTTCGCATCTTATAAACTTTTGTCAAAAACCAAGGGGACGGCCTTCCGTCCCCACAACTTTACAATCTCCCGCGCTCACCCGCCGCAAGGCGGATTTCACATGGCGCAGCCATATTTCACATTGCTAAAGCAATATTTCACCCGTTCGTGAGAACGGATTTCACCGCGCGCGTAAGCGCGCTTACTCTATTCCCTCATCAGCGGTTTCTATCGCATCTTCCACGTTTTCGTCCTTTGCCGTGTCTGCCGCGGCAAACTGCGCCTTTTCAGGATGGCACAGGGCGCTGCGCTTATAGCATACATACATGGCTATGCTGCAAACCACCCAGCCCATCGGGTACGCGAGCGACACCAGCACGAATCCGCCGCCGAGCTTTGTGCCGACGTAAAGAAATATCTGGCGGAATACCACGAACGAGGACAGCATCACTATCATGGGTACCTTGGCCTTGCCTATGCCGCGCATAGCGCCCGCAAACGTTTGATTGAAGCAGGTGCAGAAGTAGAACGGCGCTATCATGCCAATGAAGCGTGAGCCGTATTGTATAACAAGCGAATCATTGGTGAAAAGCGTAAGGAGCTGATCCCTGAATATAAGCAGCAGCGCGCAAAGGAATATGGTCATGGATATGCTCATTATCAGCGCCTGCTTAACGCCCTGCCGCGCGCGTTCAAGCTTCCTTGCGCCGTAATTCTGACCAACGAACGTGGTGGACGCCATGGCTATGCTCTGCGCCGGAACCAGCGCGTATACGTCCAGCTTGTTGTAGCTTGACCAGCCCGCCATGCAGTCCGAGCCGAACGCATTCACATAGCTTTGCACGAACACATTTGAAAACGAGGTCAACCCCTGCTGCACGCCCGAAGGCAGACCTATGGACAGCACCTGCTTTAGTATGCTGCCCTTTACGCAAAGGTGGCCCCAATGTATGGCATACGGCCCGGCGGAGCGCGTAAGCACGAACAGCACAAGCGCCGCCGAAAGGAACTGGCTGACTATTGTTGCATACGCCGCGCCGGCAATATCCATTTTGAACACTATTACGAACACAAGGTCCAGTATAACGTTCAGCACGGCCGAGAATATAAGGAAATACAGCGGCCGCCTTGAATCGCCCACGGCGCGCAGTATGGCCGAGCCCATGTTGTATATAAACAGTCCCGATATGCCCGCAAAATATATTGTCAAATAATCGTGTGCCGCGCCGAAAACGTCGTCCGGCGTGCTCATCATCGTGAGCATCGGGTCAACTATCGCCATGCCAACGCCCGTGGCGATAACGCTCATTATTATCGTAACAAGTATTGTTGTGTGCACCGCGTCGTGCAGCCGAACGTAGTCCTTCGCGCCGTAGGATTGGGATATAACAACGCTTGCGCCCATGGACAATCCGGAGCACAGCCCGACAAGCATGTTTATTATGCTGCTTGTGCTGCCGACAGCCGCCAGCGCCTCTTTACCCACAAACTTGCCCACAACGATTGTGTCCACGGTATTATAAAGCTGCTGAAACAGCAATCCCGCCGCCAGCGGCAGCGCAAATGTTATCAGCAGCCTCCATATCGATCCGCTCGTCATGTCCGAATCGGCGCGCTTAATATGTCGCTTAATTCCTCGGTGAACCTTCTCTTTTTCCTTGCTTACCTGTTCCAATTCCATGCTCTCTCTTTCTCTTACAACATCTTATATATCCTTTTATATATAATGATATCACATCGCATGGATTTGTCAAAGGAGCAAGCCCCGCCTTTTATGCCCAGCCCATCAATTGGATGAAACTATAAACAAGCCTGAGTCCGTAGAACACCATTACCGCGCCGCAGACTATGTTTATTATTCTCAGCAGCTTATCCGTTATTTTCCCGCTGAACAGGGATATTGCCGTGGTAACGCCGAAAAACCATATTACCGACGCACTCGTGAACCCTATAACAAACGGCAATTTTTCGCCCGCGGTAAGCGTTGCGCTCGCCGCGCCCAGCAGCATTGTGCCGTCAATGAGCGCCTGCGGGTTTATCCACGTTACCGTGAACGCTATCGCCGCCGTTTTCAGCAGCGATATGCCCGTATCCGCATCGCCCGCAAGGCCGGATTTTGAGCGTATCAGCCCAATGCCCATCCATATCACAATAAGGCTGCCTATCGCCAGCACGCCCTTTCTGAGCCACGGCAGCGCCTCCATCAGCGCGCCCACGCCGAAAAAGCACGCAAGGCTGAGCGATATGTCAAAGAATGTTATTATCAGCGCCGTAAGGAACGCCTTCTTTTTAGGCTGCGTAACGGCCGCGTTTATAACAAAAAGATTCTGCGTGCCTATCGGCGCAACGTATGCAAGCCCCATCATGAGCCCGCGCAGATAGATAGCCATGTTCACTCCTTATTATTTAACAGGCAGCTTTTATTATCCGCCGTTTATTCTTAACTGAATATATTATATGCTTAATGCATCCGCCGCGCAATGGCGCGCTATTTTATTGCAAAGCAAGTAAGGGCGAATTGCCCTTGCAATCCTGTGTATATATGCGGTAATATAAAAGTACGGAATAACTAACCACTATGCTTCACGAGGTTATGCCATGGGATTGCGTCAAAGTCAGGAACAGCGACAAATAATCGGCCAGCGCATGTATCAATATATGGATATTTTAGCCATGAATATGGATGAAATAAACCGATATGTGGACGATGCCATGCGCGAAAACCCGCTGATAGAGCTGCTTACGCCGCCCGAGCATTTCACGCACTACAGCGATTGGGATGTGGAAAGGCAGGACGCTTTCGATAGATATTCGCAGCAAAGCGCCGGAAAAACGCTGGAAGCGTTTTTGCTGGAGCAGATCGCTTCCCTTAAGCTTGATGAAACCGCCCGTTCCGCCGTGGTTTATATAATATGCAGCATGGATGAAAACGGCTATGTTCCGGAAAATATCGATTGTCTTAACGAAAAATACAGCCCTGCCTGCATACATAATGCGCTTGAAATAATACAATCGCTTGAGCCGGCGGGCGTGGGCGCGCGCAGCCTTGGCGAATGCTTGCAGCTGCAGTTGGCGCGGAATAAGGAAAGCGATCCCCTTCTTTACACATTGGCGCATGATTATATGCCCCGCTTATGCCGCGGGCAGTTTAAGCACATTGCGAAGGAATTGAACCTGCCCGTTAAGCGCATAGAAGCGGCGTTTAAGAAAATGACCAAACTTCAGCCCAAGCCCGGCAACGGCTTTGGGCACAGTAATTATACCAATTATGTTGTGGCGGATATAGAGCTGCATTACGATAACGCTGCGCAAAAATACGCCGCAGTTTATCCAGACGACCGCTACGCCAATATAGGCTTAAACGATTATTATTCCCTGCTGATTTCGGATTCAAATACGGATGCGGAAACAAGGGCATATATAAAGGAAAAGACCGATTCCGCAAAATGGATAATAGGCTGCATACAAAAGCGGCGCGATATTTTGATGAACATAGCGCAGCTTATAGCCGAAAGCCAGCCGAGCGAACTGCGCAGCGGTTCCGCGCCCATCCAGCCGCTTAGCATAGATTATGCCGCGGCGCAGCTGAACGTGAGCCCGTCCACGGTTTACCGCGCGATACGCGGCAAATATATTTCCACGCCGCGCGGGGTACTGAGCATGGCAGCCTTCTTTGATAAAGCAAAGCTTAGTGCGGCGCCGGAAGCCGGGCTGTGCCGCAACGATATATCCCTTAAAATAAAAAGCCTTATCGCCAACGAAACCCACCCGATGAGCGACAGCGAAATATCCAAATCGCTTGAAGCGGACGGCATAAGGATATCCCGGCGGACGGTAGCCAAATACCGCGAGGAAATGCATATACCCTCTTCGTCATGCAGAGTAAGGATAAAAAGCGAGGACAGCATATGAAAAGAAAGCGCGTAGTTATAGTCACCGGCAATCAGCGCGTGGCGCAGGCAATATTCAGCGATGTAAAGGCCGTGTTCAACAATGACGTTGATATAGATATAGTATATCCTTCCCAGATAGCATCGCTGGACGCCGTGGAGGCGGACGCCTTTCTTGTTACCCGCTGGTACAACATAGGCGGCCTTACGGACAAGGTATCCAGCAAATCCAAGGTGGTGCGCACAACCCGCACCATATCCGAAAGCGGCTATAAGAAAATAACAAAGATCCCTCCGGGAACCAACGTGCTTGTGGTCAACGATTCCGAACAATCCACGTCCGGCGTGATAGAGCTGCTGATGGATCTGCATTTAGACGGGCTTACATATGTTCCGTATACCGCCGGGCATTATGACCCAAGCCTGAAAATAGCCATAACCCCGGGCGAAAGCCGGTACGTTCCAAGCTATATCGAAAACATAATAGACATAGGCAACCGCCATATAGACATTTCCACCGTGCTTGCGCTTTGCAATGTTATGGAGGTGAACATATCCGAAATTGCCGGCCCGCTTATGAATTATTTCAATATGCTGCTCTGCCGCGATGTAATATCCCGTCAATACAGGGATACGCTTTCAAAAAGCATGTATATGAACAGCATCCTTAAACACATGGAGCAGGGCGTTCTGCTTACAGCGCCGGATGGCCGCATAATACTGAGCAACGGCAAAATGAACGAACTGCTGCGCATGCAGATAACCGAAAACCGCGACTATGTATCCGCCGTGTTTCCGGAAGGAACGGCGGCGCGCATAGCCAATATGGATAACGATACGCTTGCGCTTAACGTTAACGGGCGTGAAATGCTCATTAACCACGAAACGCTTAACTTTGGCGATACGATAAACCACAACCTTTATTTTTTCAACGACGTAACGTATATCCGCCGGCTGGAGCGCAAATCCCGCGAGGAATCGCTGCAAAAAGGCTTTGTTGCCAAGCACAGCTTTGATGATATCGTGCACGTTTCCGCCGTGATGGATGAATGCATACGCCGCGCGCGGCTGTTCTCCCGTTCCGATAAAACCGTGCTTATACAGGGCGAAAGCGGCACGGGCAAGGAGCTCGTTGCGCAATCCATACACAACGCCTCCTCCCGCAGGAACAAGCCTTTCGTCGCTGTCAACTGCGCCGCGCTGCCGGAAAGCCTGCTTGAAAGCGAATTGTTCGGCTATGAACGGGGCGCGTTCACCGGCGCAAGGCAAAGCGGCAAGAAAGGACTGTTTGAGCAGGCAAACGGCGGCACAATTTTTCTGGATGAAATTGGCGATATGCCACTGGCGCTCCAATCCCGCCTGCTGCGCGTTTTGCAGGAAAAGCAGGTGATGCGCGTGGGCGCGGACAGCATTATTGATATAGACGTGCGCGTTATTGCCGCCACGAACCAGAACCTTATGGCAAAGATGGAGGAGGGCATATTCCGCAGCGATCTTTATTACCGGCTGAACGTGCTGCCGTGCCACATAGCTTCCCTAAGGGACCGCAGGGAAGATATAGTGCCCCTGTTCCTTAACTTTATAGGGCAAAAGTCCATACCAAACGACCTTGCGGCAAGGCTTAAAAGCTACGACTGGCCAGGCAACGTGAGAGAGCTTGAAAACACAGCAGAGTATTACACAATGATGCGGGACTTTGACATGCCTCTGCCGGAGCATATTCAGCCGCAGCACACCGCCGCCGGAGTGCTGGACAGTGGCGATATAGCAATACTATCCGTGCTGAGCAATGGTTACATAGGCCGCAGCGCGCTTAAGAAAAAGCTGGAAGCCATTGGCATAAGCTTAAGCGAATACTCAATACGCAAAAAGCTGGACGTTCTGCAAAGCCGCAATTATATAAGCAGGCAGCTTGGCCGCAGCGGCACCGGCATAACCGATGACGGCAGGGAAGCCTTGCGGCGCCGCATGGGCAAATAAGCGGCGTTCGACCACCTTCCTTTAATTGGACGAATTATCAGGACGATTCCGTCCTATTTATTCTGCTTTTTATTTCTCACTCCGGCATTGTGCCGATCGGGGGTGACCTCCCCGCTTTTCGTTTTTCTCCAAATTCCGCTGATTTTACAAATTTTTATTTTATTTTGCTTATCGTGCCTCCAGTTGGCACGATTTTTGCATCTATTTATTGTTATAAGGGTCATATAGAAAAATATATGGCTAAACGCTCACTAAAAGAAGGAGGATCACAATGTACAAGAAATTTGCCGCCCTATTGCTTGCTGTCATTATGGTTTTTGCCATGTTTGGCTGCCAAGGCGCCACCGAACCCAACCCAAACAGCACCGTCGCCCCCACGCAGGGGAATAACGACCCCGCGCAAACCAATACCGAAACCAACACCCCCGCGCAGAACACCGAAAAGGTATACACTACCTATACTCAGGTGTATTCCGCGGAGGTAAGCACGCTGAACTATCTGCAAAGCACCGCAACCGATGTTACCGTGCTCGGCTCGCTGTGCGTAGACGGCCTTGTGGAATTTGACCGCTACGGCGTTATGCAGCCCTGCCTTGCCGAAAGCTGGGATGTTTCCGACGACGGCACTGTATATACCTTCCACCTTCGCCAGGGCGTAAAGTGGTACACCTATGAAGGCGAAGAATACGCCGAGGTCAAGGCGGGCGACTTTGTTGCCGCGGCCGAATACGTGCTCAACGCCGCCAACGCCTCCAAGGTATCCAACACCCTGTATCACAACATTGCCGGCGCAAAGGACTACTACGACGGCACTACCACCGATTTCAGCACCGTCGGCATAAAGGCGCTTGACGATTACACCGTTGAGTATACCCTTGTTGCGCCGCTGCCCTATTTCATCAAGATGGTATCCCTTAACCCCTGGTTCCCCGCACAGGCGGACTTCCTTGCCGAGCAGGGCGATCAGTTCGGCACAAGCAACGATACCCTGCTGTATTGCGGCGCGTATCTTTTTGATACCTTCGAGCCCGAATATCAGCGCGTGCTTGTCATGAACGAGAATTACTGGCACAGCGACATAATCTCCATAAAGAAGCTCGTATGGAAATACAACAAGGAAGCCTCCGCCAACGGCCCCGAGCTGTATCTGCGCGGCGAAACCGATAAGGTCACCCTCGGCACCGATATAATCGAGGAGTGGAAGGCCGATCCTAATCTTTGGGATCAGGTACATCCCGCCCAGCTTACCAATATGTCCTACTGGATGGGCTTCAACTTCAATCCCCAGTTTGAGGAGCAGTATAACCCCTCCGCCTGGAAGATAGCCGCCAACAATCTGAACTTCCGCAAGGCAATGTTCTATGGTTACGATCGCTATGCCGCAACCATGACGCTTGACGCCTATACCTACAAGGAGAAGTGCATAAACACCTATTCAAGGCCCGGCCTTGTGCAGGTAAACGACGTTGACTATCTGATGATGAGCGGCCTTGACGAATACTCCACCCAGGAGAACCTGTTCAACGCCGACAAAGCCGTTGAATACAAGGCCAAGGCCATGGAAGAGCTTGCCGGTCAGGTAACGTTCCCCATACTTGTGTACATGCCCTATAACGCCAGCAACAACGCCACCACCAAGCGCGTGCAGGTAATAGAGCAGCAGATGGAGGGCGTGCTCGGCACCGACTTTATAGACATAGTGCTCGTTGGCTATTCCGGCTCCAGCTTCAATGCCGATATTCGCAACGCCGGCGACTGGGCGTTCATGGAAGTTGGCTGGGGTCCGGACTACGCCGACCCCATGAGCGGCTTCGACCCCCTGCTCAAGTCCAGCATAGGCTCCCGCTACGGCAGCATATTCATGGCAGAGGACGGCTATGACGAGTCCCTCGGCTACGGCACGTTTGAAAAGATGGCCCTTGAAGCCAACTCCATAACCTCCGATCTCCAGGCCCGTTACGAAGGCTTTGCCGCGGCCGAAAAATACCTGCTCGATCAGGCTATGGTCATCCCCTGCTTCCTTTCCGCCGGCGGATATCAGGCCTGCAAGCTTGATCCCTTCTCCGGCATGTGCGGCCAGATGGGCGATTACGGTCTGAGGAAGCTAAAGGGCGCGGTTGTGCTCGAAAAGTCCATGAACTGCGATGAATACGCCGCCGCCAAGGAAAAGTACATTGCCGAGCGCACCGAAGCGCGCCTTGCCGCCGAAAAATAATAAAACAGAAGCCTGATTGTTCTCCCCCAAATAAAGGGAAGGTGCGGACGATTTCGCGCCTTCCCTTGCAAAATCAAAGAAGGATAAGGGTATAACCAATGCTGAAATACATACTAAAACGCTTGCTGCAGTCCGTATTTACCCTTTTTATAATAGCAACTGTAGTGTTTCTGCTCATGCGCCTTATGCCGGAATCCGGCTATTTCGGCGAGGAGTTCGATAAAATGGATCCCGAGCAGATAGAAGCCTCCCTCAAGGCAATGGGCCTGCGCGATCCCATACCCGTTCAGCTAATGCGCTTCTATACGTCTATACTGAAGGGCGATTTCGGCAAATCCATAGTTTTCCGCCCCAATGTGGACGTGATGAAAATAATAAAACAGAAGGTTCCATATTCGCTCCCGTTCGGACTTGCATCGGTTGCAATAGGCCTGGTAGTCGGCATATCAATAGGCGTGCTTATGGCCCGCTTCAAGCACCGGGTGCCGGATATGCTGGGAAACGCATATGTGGTCATAATAAACGCCGTGCCCGCCGCGGTGTACTATCTGTTTATTCAGATATATATTTCCGATCTTCTGAAGCTGCCCATTCTTTACGACGCCGATAAGCCCGTAAGCTGGATACTGCCGGCCATAAGCATGTCCCTCAGCGGAATTGCGTATTACGCCATGTGGATGCGGCGCTATATGCTGGATCAGATGACAAAGGATTATATCAGCTTTGCCCGCGCAAAGGGCCTTTCCAACAAAAAGCTGATGGTGCGCCACGTTGTGCGAAACGCCTTCGTGCCAATAGCGCAGTATCTGCCCGCAAGCGTGCTTATGACAATATCCGGTTCAATATATGTTGAATCGCTGTTTTCCATCCCGGGCATGGGCGGTCTGCTTATAGCCGCCATACAGCGCCAGGATAACCCGCTTGTTCAGGCGCTGGTGCTTATCTATTCAAGCATAGGCATACTGGGCCTGCTGCTTGGCGATCTTCTCATGGCGCTGTGCGATCCGCGCATAAAGCTCAGCGGAAAAGGAGGAGCAAACTGATGAAAAAGGTAACCAAGCTTGAAAAAAGCATAGAGGAGCAGATAGCCCGATACGGCGAAAAGCTGCTTTTTTCCGAAGCCGAATACAACCGCGACAATGCAGAGGACGGCGGCTATTCAAACTATTCATATTGGCGTTCCACATGGAGATCGTTTACCAAGAACAAGGTTGCCATGTTCTTCATGTACCTGCTCATAGCGGTGCTGCTGTTCACCATAATACAGCCAATGCTGCCCAATCAGAAGGACCCCAACGAAATATTCTGGGTCGGTACCGCGCCCGATATGAATCACCGGCCGGATTCCGAATTCTGGTTCGGCACCAATTCAACCGGCCAGGACCTTTGGTCCAGAATATGGCACGGCACGCGCACAAGCCTGCTGATAGGCATTGTTGTTGGCTTCTGCAACGCGTTCATAGGCATACTTATAGGCGCGCTGTGGGGCTATGTCCGCAGCCTTGACAGGTTCCTTACGGAGGTTTATAACGTACTGCACAATATTCCCAACAGTATCGTGCTCATATTGGTGTCCTATATACTCAAGCCCGGCGTAGGAACAATGATATTCGCCATGTGCGTAATGGGCTGGCTGCCCATGTGCCGCTTTGTGCGCAACCAAATAGTTATAATAAGGGACCAGGAATACAATCTTGCTTCCCGCTGCCTCGGCACGCCCACGTTCCGCATGATAACCAAAAACCTGCTGCCATATCTTGTCAGCGTTATAATGCTGCGCATAGCCTTGGCAATTCCCGCCGCCATAGGCAGCGAGGTTTTCCTTACCTATATCGGCCTTGGGCTTCCGGTAAGCATACCCTCTCTTGGCAACCTTATAAACGAAGGCAGAATAGTTATGATGAGCGCCAGCTCGCGCTATCAGATAATATTCCCCTCAATAGTGCTTTCGGCTATAACGATCTCCTTCTATGTAATAGGCAATTCGTTTTCCGATGCTGCCGACCCGAAGAACCATGTATAAGGAGGGATAGAGCATGTCAGCAGATTACAGCGAAAAAATACTTACGGTAAAGGAGCTTGAGGTGCAGTTCAACCTCAGGGGACAGGTGCTTACAGCCATACGCGGCATATCGCTCGACATCTATAAAGGTGAAAGCCTTGCAATAGTTGGCGAATCCGGCTCCGGCAAATCCGTCTTTACAAAAACGTTTATGGGAATGCTGGATAAAAACGGCAAGGTAACAAAGGGTGAGATACTTTACAAGGGCATGGATCTTGCCAAGTTCAGCAGCGAAAAGGACTGGCTTAAAATAAGGGGCAAGGAGGTCGCCATGGTGTTTCAGGACCCCATGACCAGCCTTAACCCGCTCAAAACCGTCGGCAAGCAAATTCAGGAAGCGCTGGAGCTGCATCAAAATTTGCATGGCCGCGCGGCGCGCGAAAAAACAATAGAAATACTTTCGGACGTTGGAATAAGCGAACCCGAAAGGCGATATAAGCAATATCCGCACGAATTTTCCGGCGGAATGCGCCAGCGCGCCGTAATAGCCACGGCAATAGCCTGCAACCCCAACATTCTTATTTGCGATGAACCCACTACCGCGCTTGACGTTACCATACAGGCGCAGATAATAGAGCTGCTTGAGCAGCTTCAAAAGAAATACCGCCTGACGATAATTTATATCACGCACGACCTTGGCGTGGTTGCAAAGGTTGCGGACAGAATAGCCGTTATGTACGCAGGCGACATAATAGAAATCGGCCTTTGCAACGAAATATTCTATAATCCTCAGCATCCTTACACATGGGCGCTGCTTTCAAGCCTGCCGCAGCTGGGCATAAAGGGCGAACCGCTTTATTCAATACACGGCACGCCGCCAAACCTTTTCAAGGAAATAAAGGGCGACGCCTTCGCTCCGCGTAACCCGCGGGCGCTGAACATAGATTATGTTATCCGCCCGCCGTACTTTGAAGTATCCCCCACGCATTATGCAAAAACATGGCTGCTCGATCCCCGCTCGCCCAAAATAGAACCCCCGGCGATAATCCGGCGGCTAAGGGACAGATGGAAGGAGGCCAACCCCAATGTGTGAAACGCGGGAAAAACTGCTTGAGGTCAAAGACCTTCATGTTGAATTCGGCAAAGGCCGCAAAAAGTTCGAGGCCATAAAGGGCGTAAGCTTCGACATATATAAGGGCGAAACGTTCGGCCTGGTGGGCGAGTCCGGCTCCGGCAAAACCACCATAGGCCGGGCAATAATCCGCATAAATCCCGTTTCTTCGGGCGAAATACTCTTTAAGGGTAAGCGCATAAGCGGCAAAATAGACAAGGAAACAAACAGGGAAATCGTCAAAAAGATACAGATGATCTTTCAGGACCCCATGGCCTCGCTCAACGAGCGCGCAAAGGTGGACTATATCGTTTCGGAAGGGCTGTATAACATAGGCAGCTTCTCTTCGGAGGAGGAAAGGCAGCTGAAGGTCAAGAAGGCCATGCTGGACGTTGGGCTTCCGCCCGAATTTGCAACGCGCTTCCCGCATGAGTTTTCCGGCGGACAGCGGCAGCGCATAGGCATTGCGCGCGTGCTTGTTATGCATCCGGAGCTGATAATTGCGGATGAGCCGATAAGCGCTCTGGACGTTTCCATAAGGGCGCAGGTGCTCAATCTGCTTTCCGATCTGCAAAAGGAATACGGCCTGACGTATCTTTTTATAGCGCACGATCTTTCCATAATGCGCTTCATAACCAACCGCCTTGCCGTTATACACAAGGGCCGCATAGTGGAGCTTTCAGAAACCGAAAAGCTGTTTGCGCACCCGCTGCATCCATACACAAAATCGCTGCTTTCCGCAATACCCCAGCCCGACCCTTTGAGCGAAAAGGGCAAAAAAGCGCTGCCCTACGACCCGGCCTGCCACGATTATTCACTGGACAAGCCGGAATGGCTGGAACTTGAGGACGGCCACTTTGTGCTTGCAAACAATAAAGAAGCCGAGCAATACAGAAAGGAGCTTGCGAACCGAGCATGAAACACATTATTTCAAAATCCTGCGCCGATGCGCAGGCATATATAGTCCCCTTCAGGGCGGGCAGCCCCCGCAGCGTGAGCATAACGCCGGAGATAGACGCGGCCGTTGATTTGGCCATAAACGGCAGCTTTGGCGGCAATTTGGGCGAAACATACGCAATGACCCTTCCCGCGGGAGATAAGCTTACAAGCATAATACTGCTTGGCCTTGGCGCAGACAGGCTGAGCGTGAGGGATATCCACACCAAAGCGGCGCAGGCATTTAAGCAGGCTAAGCAGCTTGGCGCAAGGCACGTTGCCATAATGCTCGATCAGTTAAGCGAATTGAGCGAATCGTTTGAGCTTTTCGGTGCATTGGCAAGGCTGCCGCAGTTGGCGGGATATACAAACAGCGGGCTTAAATCTAATCCGGAAAATAAAAGCTTTGAGCAGGTCGCGTTCGTTACCGCCGCAGACGGCCTCGACGCCGCCCTGAGCGAAGCGGTTGCAACCGCCCGCGGCACAATAATCGCGCGCAGGCTATGCAACCTAAGGTCAAACGAGCAAACGCCGCAGTCTTTGGCGGAGGATGCAGCCGCGCTCGGCAAGGAGTACGGCTTCGATGTGCAGCTGTTCGACAAAGTCGCCATAGAGGAGCTTGGCATGGAAAGCTTCCTTTCCGTGGCCCGCGGCGCGCATAACACCCCGCCCGTGCTTATCGTGATGCGCTATCTTAACGGCGGCGACTCGCCGCGCATAGGCCTTGTGGGCAAGGGTATAGTGTACGACAGCGGCGGTTACAGCATAAAAACCACGCCCGGCATGAAGAACATGTTTGACGATATGGGCGGCGCCGCCGCAGTAATAGGCGCAATGACCGCCGTTGCGGATCAAAAGCTAAAGGCCAACGTAATAGGCGTTATTGCCGCGTGCGAAAACAAGATCGCCGCGGATGCTTACGTCCCCGGGGACATAATAGGCTCCATGAGCGGCAAAACGATAGAGGTCATAAGCGCGGACGCGGAAGGCAGGCTTACCCTTGCGGATGCGGTAACGTATATACAGCGCAAGGAAAGCTGCCGATTCGTTGCCGACATTGCCACCCTTACCGGCAGCGCAAAAACCGCCGTCGGCAAATACAGCGCCGCCGTGCTTACAAACAACGAAGAGCTGTATGCTTCCGCGCGGGAGGCCTCGCGCCTCTCCGCCGAAAAGATATGGCGGCTGGATAACGACCGCGAGATGCTGCCGTGCATAAAAACGCCCGTAGCGGATTTGAAAAACGCCGGCAACGCAACGGTTGACGGCGGCGGATGCATGCTGGGCGGAATGTTCGTGGGCGAATTTATAGAAAACGATATCCCCTGGATACATATAGACATGGCCCCCGTAAACTTCCGCACGGAGCCGCCGGCATACTGCGCATACGGTGCAACGGGCTACGGCGCTTCATTGCTGTATCATTTGGTGAAGCAGCTTAAAGGCAACGCATAAGGAGGGCATAAGCATGAAACCGCGTATAGGAATAATGAGCAGGTACCTTGCCAAGGACAACCGTTTTGTTACCAAGGCCGGCTATATCTATGCCATTTCGGCCGTGGGCGGGCTTCCCATCCAAATACCCATAGCCGATATTGCCGACGTTGATGCAATAGCCGGCATGGTGGACGGCATAATAATAACCGGCGGCGCGGACGTAACGCCGCTGGTATACGGCGAGCAGCCCGTGCCCGCAATAGGCCCCACCTGCGGCGCAAACGACAGATTTGAAATAGCCCTTATCCATGCCGCGCTTGCAAAGAAAAAGCCCGTGCTTGGCATTTGCCGCGGTATACAGGTTATAAACGTTGCCTTCGGCGGCACGCTTTATCAGGATATCCCCAGCCAGATATCCCGCGATATCTGCCATAATCAGGGCGCCGCCGGAACCGAGCGCACGCACAGCGTGGCCGTTGAGCCGGGCAGCTATATGCACAGCATAGCCAAATGTGATACCATGCTTGTCAACAGTTTTCATCATCAGGCGCTCAATACCATAGGCGATGGGCTGAAGGTAAGCGCGCGCGCAATGGACGGCGTTGTCGAGGCCGTTGAAAATGCGGACGGCTCCGTGTTCGCCGTGCAATGGCACCCCGAATTGCTGTATGCCGAAAATCCCGAGCACCGCGCCATATTCGAAGCCTTCGTAAAAAGGTGCGCCGCCAAATAGCGCCGCAATATAAACAGGCATTCACGCTAACACTGTTCGCAGGGCCCGCGCCGCATAGTCAGGTGCGGGCCTTGCGGCACTTTTATGCATGCCGCGCTATGTGTTATTAAGCAGCTGCTTTCTCTCTTTCCAGTCCGGCATCATCGCTGCAAGGAAATCATAGAATTGCTTTGAATGATCGGGATATATAAGGTGGCACAGCTCGTGCAGCACAACGTATTCAACGGCTCCTCTCGGCGCCGCGAGCAGGCGCTTATTCAGCGTGACTATGCCCTTTTTAACGTGGCATGTGCCCCAGCGCGATTTCATGTCCCTTATGCGCAGCTGCGGCCTTTCAACGCCGTATTTCTCAAACGGCGAATACAATTCGTACAGCATTTCGCCGAATACTGCCCGGCATTGCCCGCTTACGAAGATATCAATCAGGCAGCTTTTTCTGCCTAAATCATTAACATCCTTTACGGATAGGTGAATATATCCGCCTTCGATCGATACGGATTCCTTATCCGAGCGAAATACCCGCAAAACATATTCCTGCCCAAGGAGCGTAATCTTTTCCCCGCTTATGTATTGCTTTGGCCGCTGCTCGCGCTGCGCCGCTTTTTTGAATTTATCCTGTGCATTTGCAATAAACGCCGCCCTATCGCTTACAAACCCGTCAACTTCCCTGTCGCTTATAAAATCATTTGCCGAAACGTATATGCTGCCGTCTCTGCGTATTCTCAAATTCATGTTTTTTACCATTTTGCGCTCCAGCGTATATATAAATTCTCTGCCCTGTGCAAAGACCGTTCTTACGGCAATGTTCCTCATGCTAAAAATTCCCCAGTAAACAGGCCGTTTTGACCATATTCTATTTTTTTAGTTTAGCACGCGATGCGGCGCATAGCAATCATAAGCAGCTTTTTCTTATGCATAATTTATGCATAAACCATAAACATCCATATTGACATAACCGATACTAAGGTGATAATATAGGGAAAAATTCGTGTAGGTTGTACGGACAACCGATTATGTAATTGTTACTAATTGCAGTCAACCGTAGGTTGGTTGAATTGAAACCATGGTATACTGCACAACCTAACAAGCAATAACAACAACGAAAGGGCAAGGCAATGATTCTAATTCAGAACACGGTGAAGCAGATCACATTCGGCGATAGCTCATCCTATCAAAACGGGCTGCTTACTGTTTCCAAGGAGGAGCTGTCCGCAGCGGCGCTCAAAAATACCGATGGGAAATATGCCTTTGATATCGACGTATGTTACCCCGGCGAAAAGACGCGCATCGTTCATATCACCGATGCTATTAAGCCTTCCTATAAGCCGGATGCGGCCGCTTTCCCCGGCTGGACAGAAGGCGAAAACAAGTGCGGGCAAGGCGAAACCGTTCAGCTTGAAAATCTCTGCCTGCTGCAAACGTTCGCATATCCCGGTATTCAGGAAGGCATAGTAGATATGTCCGGTGTGGGCGCAAAGTATTCGCTCTTCTCCAAAAAGATCAATCTGGTAATGTCTGTAAAGCTGCTCGATACGGCTATCGAAAAGCCCGTTTTGGCAAAGGACCTTGTAAGGATGCAGACGCAGGCCGCGGAATACCTTGCATCCATCGCCAAGGATGCCTGCGAGAAGAAGGTTGAAATAAACAATCCGCAGCCGTCCTCTCTGCCCCGCGTAGGCTACGCCTATTTTGTGCAGGCGCAGGGACCCCTCCGCAACGTGTTCATGTATGGCAAGGAATGCGTAAACATGAAAGCGACCTATCTTTCCCCCGCGGAGATTATTGACGGCGCGCTCGTAAGCGGCAATTACATAATCGCCTGCCAGAAGAACCCCACCATTTATCATCAGGAAAACCCCGTTATACGCTACGGCATCGCCAATTCCGGCAAGGAGATGGATTTTGTCGGCTCGATATGCGCAACCGAAAGCAACCTGCTGGACGGCAAGCGCGAATCCGCCGCCGGAATAACCAAGAAGGCGCTTGAGCTGCACTGCGACGGCATGATAATCACGCAGGAAGGCGGCGGCCATGCCGACGTTGACTTGATATTCACCAATGATGCCCTGACTGACGCGGGCATACGCACCGTTGTTATAGCCAACGAGATAGCAGGCCCGGACGGAATACTTCCCCCGCTGGTGTCCTTCTCCTCCAAGGTGGATGCGACCATATCCACCGGCAATAACGACCAGGTGATAGAGCTTGACGCAATGGATAAATCCATCGGCGGAGACGCCATTTCAAACGGCGCGCATAACGCCACGGACAGCTTCAAAACGCCTTTGGGCATTATGTACACGGCCACCAATCAGCTGGGCGTAAGCAACATGACCACAAAGGCCTATTAAGGAGACAAACATGGCAAAGTACAGAGTTGTTCACTACATAAATCAGTTCTATGCCGGCATAGGCGGCGAGGAGCAGGCGGATACCGGACTGTTCTGCGAAGAAGGTCCCAAGGGCCCGGGCATGGCGTTCAAAGGCGCGCTCGGCCCAGATTTTGAAATTGTTGCGACGATTTACTGCGGCGATAACTATGCCGTTGACCATACCGAGCAGGTGATGCCTCAAATCATCGAAACCATCCGCAAATATAATCCGGATCTGGTCATCGCCGGTCCCGCGTTCAATGCCGGGCGTTACGGCCCCATGTGCGGCGCGGTAGCCAAGGCCGCGAATGAGGCGGGCTTCCTTTCCGTGACCGGAATGTATGAAGAAAACCCGGGCGTGGAAATGTACAGCAAGTATACCTACATCGTAAAGACCGCCAATTCCGCCGCAGGCATGCGCAAGGCCGTCCCCGCAATGGCGGCGCTTTGCAAAAAGCTTGTGGCCGGCGAAGAAGTAAGCCCCGATGCGGACGGCTACTTCAAGCGCGGCAAGAAGAACGTTTTTGTTGATAAAAACGGCGCACAGCGCGCCTTTGAAATGCTTATGGCCAAGCTGAAGGGCGAGCCTGTTGTTCAGGAAATAGAAATGCCGCCCTTTGAAGCGGTTGAGCCGGCGGCGCCCATAAAAGACATGAAGCATGCCAAGCTTGCGCTTGTGACGGACGCGGGCCTTACGGACAAAACCAACAGCTTCCGTTTGGAATCCTCCCGCGCGTCCAAGTATGTTGCCCTTAGCATCGCCGGAATGGACAGCCTTTCCGCCGACGATTTCAGCGCCAACCATGGCGGCTACGACAACACGCAGGCCAACCGAAACCCCAATGTTATAGTCCCGCTGGATGTCGTTCGTTCCTTCCAGAAGGCCGGTGCCTTTGCCAAGTTGGAAGATACTATCTATTCCACGACCGGCAACGGCACCAGCCTGAAAAATGCCCAGTCCTTTGGCGCAGAGATCGCCAACCGGCTGCTGGCAGCGCATGTGAACGGCGTGATACTTACATCGACCTGAGGAACCAGCACGCGTTGCGGTGCAATGCTCGTAAAAGAAATTGAACGTGTTGGTATCCCCGCGGTGCAGATATGCACCATACTGCCGATTGCGCAGACAGTCGGTGCGAACAGAATAGTGCGCGCAATAGCCATTCCAACGCCCGTCGGCGCACCCAACCTTCCCGCGGAAGAAGAGAAAGCTTTACGCGAATCGATCGTTTCCAAGGCCATACGCGCCCTTGAGACCGAAGTCAACGGCCAGCTTACGATCGAATAAAGCAACCGGTTTCCGATTATTTTGTGTGCTATGAGCCTGATGGCACGATTTTATAAAAAATAGGAGGTCACATATGAACAAAAAATCAGTAGCAAAACTTCTGTCCGGTCCGGTTCTGTTTGCGCTTTGCATGCTGCTTATACCGGAAAGCGTTCTGCCGTTTGCCGTTCGCGGAACGCTGGGCCTGTTCCTTTGGATGTCCGCGTGGTGGATAACCATTCCCGTGGGCGTGGCAGTTACGGCGTTCCTTCCGATAGTCGTCTGCTCCATATTCGGCATTGTTCCCGTTAAAGAAGTTATCCCACAGTATTTTACCGATCTGGTAGTATTGCTTCTCGGCGCGGATATCCTTACCAAGTCCTGGGAAACCACCGGACTCAATAAGAGGATCGCGCTGTTCGTGCTCCGTTTGGTCGGCCCTTCGATGAAATCACAGCTTATCATGTGGTTCGTCGGCTCCACCATAATGAGCATTTTCCTGCCCAACGTTGTTGTTGCAGCATGCCTTATGCCTATCGCAATCTCCATGCTGAACGCCGTTGGCAATAATGACGCTTCCAAATCTACCGCCGCGGCCAACATTTTCCTGGCTGTTGCATGGGGCTCGGGTCTTGGCGGCTTTGGTTCTCCGCTCGGCGGCGGCATGAATCTGATTATAATCAATCAGGTTCAGGAGCTTACCGGTCAGGAATTCATGTACACCACTTGGGTAAAGCTGATGCTCCCCATCCTGATCGTTTTGACTATAGTAGATGTTATCTACATGTGCCTGATGAAGTCCGATATGAAGTCCCTGCCCGGCGCAAAGGATTACTTCGTTGAAGAATACAGGAAGCTGGGCAAGATGAGCAAAGAGGAAACCCTCTCCCTCTGGCTCTTCGTTATCCCCGTCGTATTGGCCTTCACCCGCGAACTCTGGAAGGGCATAATACCCGCATGGACCGCGTCCTATGTATTTCTGCCCTTCGCCGTACTTTCCTTCTGCCTGCCCGGCTCCTGCAACGGCAGACTCATCACCTGGAAATGGGCGCAGCCCAAAATCTCCTGGGGTCTGTTCTACACCCTCGCCGGCGGCCTTGCGCTGGGCAAGGTAGTTGTTTCCTCCGGCTCTTCCGCCATGATAGCCGAATTTGTGCAGAATTCCGGCATCACCAGCACGTCCGTACTGTGCATACTGTTCATAATACTCGGCTCCGTACTGGCGAACATCTCCTCCAACAATTCCGCCTGCGCGATAGTTACCCCGCTGGTAGTTTCCGTAATGTCCGCGCTTGGTGAAAACCCCATACCGTATCTGTTCATGGCGGCCGTAGGCGGCAACCTTGCGTATCTGCTGCCCAGCGCCACCAGGGCCGTTGCGGTAGATGCCGGCGTTGAGCCTTCCTACATGCTCAAGAAGGGTGCCCTTATCAACATTATAACCCTTGTGGTTGCCTGCGTGTGCGCGCTGATCTGCCTGAAGATCCCCATGTACATCAACTGGTAACCCCGTCATCAGGCTACATTTCATAAAGGAATAGGTATCGGACAGCGCAAAATCTGTTCGATACCTCCTTTTGCTACTGAATAGTATATTTGAGGAGGCAATATGTTCCTGCTGTTTTTACTCATTCCGCTGCTGGCGTCCACCATAGGCTCCATCGTGGGCGCCGGCGGCGGCGTTATAATAAAACCCGTGCTCGATATGCTCGGCGTTATGCCTGTCAAAACGCTCAGCTTCTGTTCCGGCTGCGCGGTGCTTTCCATGTCCGTAGCGTCGCTCATCCGCGGCCGCAACGACGACGTTAAGCTTGACCTGAAGGCCAGCACCTCCCTTGCCACCGGCGCAGTGTTCGGCGGCATCATCGGCAAGGACCTTCTTGAGCTTACAGCAAACGCGTTTGAAAACGAGTCCATGCTCGGCGCAATGCAGTCCATACTGCTCGCCGTCACAATGGTCAATGTTATCATATATATATGTATAAAGTCCAAAGTGCGCTCCATGAACATAAAGAGCGCGCTTGTGAGCGTGGTGATAGGGTTGCTGCTCGGTGCAATATCAAGCTATGTCGGCATAGGCGGCGGCCCGCTCAACGTTGCGGTTCTGTTGTTTTTCTTTGGCATGGACGCCAAAACCGCGGCTAAAAATTCCATATTCATAATAGTATTCTCCCAGCTTGCAAGCATTTTCATGAGCCTGTTCACCCACACGGTGCCGGAGTTTTCGTGGTTCTATCTTATACTCATGTCCGTCGGCGGCATACTGGGCGCAATGTTGGGCAACTGGATATCCAAACGCATAGATAACCGCGCCGTAGAGTTCCTGCTCAAGCTGCTAACTTTATTTGTGGCGATTATTTCCGTTATAAACGCCATAAACTATTTGAACTGACAGCTTGCAAATTTAATAAGGAATGTATAGAATATACTTAAAGTGTTTTTACAGGATATGCCAGCGTATCCCGCAAACCTACATCATTCGCTTTGAGGTATTACTATGCAGCTTAACCATTCCAGCCCCACGCCGCTGTACTATCAGCTGCGCCAGATGATACGCAACAACATTGTGGACGGCGTTTGGCAGGACGGCATGATGCTCCCTTCCGAAACGCAGCTTGCAACCGAGCTGAAGCTGAGCCGTCAAACGGTGAAGCAGGCTTACGATGGGCTGGTGCAGGAAGGCCTTGTCAGCCGGAAGCGCGGCAAGGGCACCTATGTAACATATAGGCAGGCCGAGTTCAACATTATGCAGGAGCCGAACTTCTATCAGCAGATGGATGACGAACGGGCGGTCCAGCTTGCAAAAACAATAGAGAAAGGCTTTGTAAAGGCGGATGCGCACGTTGCCAAGCGGCTGCGGCTGCAGGTTGGCGATGATGTTGCCTGTATCAAGCGCGTCCGTTACATTAATGACCTTGCAAGCATAATTCAAACCGTTTATATAAAAAAGGAATATATGGGTGAACTGCTGGATATTGACTCATCTGCCATTTCGTGGCACAAATATGTTGAGGATTATAACCATATTTATCTCAACCTGTTTGAAATGATAATCAATGCCATAGATCTGGACCCCTATGAGTGCGATCTGCTTGAAGTTGGGCACAGCACGCCGGGCTTCAGGTTCATGACAACGTATTGGCACGATGACGACCCGATCGTTTATAACGACCGCGTTTTCCGCGGGGACGCCGTGCACCTTGCACTGCGCTTCAGCTACGATAGGGAGAACAACACCACCAAGTATAACGAGTTCGGCATACTTCGCCAAACGGATGAGGATTAACGGCATATTATTACAATGAAAGCGGCTGTGCAAACAGTCGCTTTTTGCGTATTCTGCATATTGGATCCCCATTCAGAAAAGAATATAATGCGCATATAAAAATTGATATATCAGTGCCGTAAAGCGGCGGGGAAATAATTGACAGGAGGATGCATTATGCTGCAAGGAAAAACCGCCATCGTTACCGGCGGCACAAGGGGTATCGGTCTTGCGATAGTAAGGACGTTTTTGAAAAACGGCGCGAACGTGGCGCTGTTCGGCAGCCGCAGCGAAACGGTTGGCAAGGCGCTGAAGGAGCTGAAAGAAGAAAACCCGAACTGGCCCGTTATAGGCATGGCGCCGGACATTGCCAAATACGATGAAATGAAAGCCGCCGTGGACGAAGTCGTTGCCAAATTCGGCGCGCTGGACATAATGGTAAACAACGCCGGCATTTCCGCGCGGGAGCCGCTTTGCGATTATACGCCGGAAAGCTTTCAACACATAATGGATCTTAACGTTACCGCCGTGTTCAATGGCTGCAAGGCAGCCGAAACCGTTATGAAGGGCCGCGGCGGCAGCATAATAAACACCAGCTCCATGGTAAGCCTTTACGGTCAGCCCAGCGGCGTTGGCTACCCCACCAGCAAATTTGCCGTAAACGGCATGACAAGGAGCCTTGCGCGCGAGCTTGGGCGCGAAGGCATACGTGTGAACGCGATCGCCCCGGGCGTTACCCGCACGGACATGGTGGCCGCGCTTCCGCCGGAGCTTGTGCAGCGCATATCCGCGCCCATACCGCTCGGCCGCGTGGGCGAACCGGAGGAGGTTGCAAACGTGTTCCTGTTCCTTGCAAGCGACCTTGCCAGCTACGTCACCGGCGCAATAATAAGCGTTGACGGCGCAGCGCAGACCTGATAAAGCCAAAACCCAACCGGCCCTCCGCTTCCGCACATTGCCAAGCAGGAGAGCCTTTTATAGTTCATCCAAAATTTTGAAAATCTTTCTGCCGATTCGCTCTATCTGTCTCTTTTTGCGCAGAAGCTTGCTTGTGCAGCATATATGTGCGGAATGAGTATGCCGTGCGGCAATTTTTTCCAGTTCGGCTTGTACCTTAATATATTGTCTGTATTTGGGTAAGCGCATTATAAACAGCAACTTTTCAGCGGAATATCCTTCAAACGGGTACTACACGCCAAGCCATAAGCTATTTCCCATTGCCAACATCTCCCATAATAGATGCATTTTATATATTATAGCTGATGTATAGCTTTGATAGCAACACCTACAATATAATTATAGGAGGTGCTGCATATGGCAAACGGTGAATACGGCGATATCGGCCTGCGTGTGCGGCAGCGCCGCGAAGAACTTGGCCTCACCCGTGAGAAAATGGCGGAGCGGGCAGGTTTGTCCGTTCAGTTTATGGCTTCCGTTGAACTTGGCAAGCAGAGCATGACCACGGACAGCCTTAAAAAAGTATGCCGTGCGCTGTGCGTAAGCGCCGATTATATCGTGTTCGGTACCCGGCCCGGCTATTCAGAACATGACCTTAACGCCGCCGTGGAGCCGCTCAGCGCGGAACAGCGCGCCTATGCGGAACAAATGCTGCGCACATTTGTTCAGGCCATACAGTCCCAAAGGTAACATATTCCATTCGTTCCAGCATTGCATTTTTGCCCATTCTGTAAACAAAACCGCTATATTCTTGCATGATTTACATATTTAGACTACAATATAAGATGATGTTTTATGCCTGAACGGGCAGAAAGAGGAAAAATGGCAAACGATAAGTATTCCGGAAGCTATAATGCAGGCCCCCAGCTCCCGTCATATATGAAAAAGAACACGACTGCCGCCAAGCGCACAGCGGCGCAGGGCACGGCCACGCGAAGCGCGGCATCATCGGCGCGCACTTCCGCCGCGGCAAAGCGCACAACCGCGGCGCACACCACCGCGACCCGCAGCACCGCGACCCGCAGCACGGCAAGCCGTTCCTCCGCAAGGGGCAGCGCACAGCACGGCGCAGCAACGCGCAGCACAGCAGCGCACAGCACCGCAGCCAAGGCGAATACCCGGCACGCGGCGAATCAGGTGCAGCATAAGAAGCGCAAAAGGAAAAAGTCCGGCAGCGGCGCGCTCAAATGGATCGCGCTGGCTGCGGCTGCGCTTGTATGCGTAATAATAATTATTTCCATATCAAACAGCAGCGGCGCGGACGCCGTTGCGGACATGGATAAGCTGATGCAGACCGGCAAGCGGTTCAAGGCGGGCGTTAAGCTGATAGGCGTGGACGTGAGCGGCATGACGCCGGAGGAGGCGACAGGCCTTGTTAAGAACGCAGCCGAAAAGAAGCTGAAAACCGTTGCCGTCACCATAAGCAGCGGTGAAAACAGCTGGACGCTCGATTCCGACGCGATGGGCATGGGGTACGACATTGCGGAAGCTTTGGCAGACGGGCTGAACTTCGGCCGCGGGGAGGACGACAACACCGTTGTTATAACCGGCGCGGGAGAGGGCGAGTTCGATGCAAAGTATACATGGGACAGGGGAAAGATAATATCCGCCCTTGCTGCCATGAGCCAAAGCATAAACACGGAAGCTACCGCCGCCTATGCGGAACCCGTTACCGATTGGTCGCAGGAGGAGCGCTTTATTTACCATGCCGGCGAAGAAGGCATTACCCTTAATGAAGAAGCAACGGCCGATGCGATAGAAAAGGCCCTTGGGCAGGGCGAGTTTGTATGCACCGTTGAGGCCACGGTAAACGCCGTGCTGCCCGGCGGCAATATAGACGATCTTAAAGCCGCAACGTCATTCATCGCCAGCTATACCACCAAATTTTCCGCCCGCAGGGACGATGAGGTAAAGCAGAACCGCAAGTTCAATATACAGAAGGCGGCGGACATAATAAACGGCAACACCATCCAGCCCGGCGAGGAATGGAGCTTCAATACGGTTGTCGGCCCGCGCACATACGAGCTCGGCTGGAAGGGCGCAAACGGCATAAGCGGCGGCAAGGAATACACCATTCAGGCCGGCGGCGGCATATGCCAGGTATCTACAACGCTTTATAACGCGCTGCTTTGCGCCAACATGGAAATTGTTGACCGCCGTGCGCATACAATACCTTCGGACTACGTTCCCGTAGGGCTTGACGCAACGGTGGATACCCGCGGCATAGACTTCGTTTGGAAGAACAATACGGATATGCCCGCGTACATATTCGCGCGGGTGGAAAAGGTGGAAGGCAGCTCCAGCCGCAATACCATAACCGTTTATGTTTACGGTAAGCCGTTGCCCGAAGGCGTAACATATAAATCCCGCAACGAAATTATAGAGGAAGCTTCCCGCCAGGCGGAGGCAATATACACAAACGACGCTTCCATACCCACGGGCTATCAGCTTGAGCGCGTGCAGGGGCATAAGTATTACGTTGCCGAGGCGTATCAGGACAAGTATGTGGACGGCAAGCTGGCCGAAAGCAAGCTGCTCTATACCGATAAATATAAGGGCAACCCGCCCGAGGTTTCCATAGGCACCGGCGCGCCGCTCGCATCCGGACAAACGCCCGACCCCGCGTGGAAGCCCTACGGCACGCCGCTTGAGGACGCGAATTGACAAATTTGCGCGGCATTACCTGCCATTTGCTTGACAAAGGGGTGTGCAGCGGGGATAATAAAGCAAACAGAAAATAATATCAGGAGGACAAAATTATGGGCATAATCAAGGCCGTTACCGGCGCGATCGGCGGCGGTTTGGCGGATAGCTGGCTTGAGGTTATCGAGTCCGCTCCCATGGGAGACAACACCGTTTTCACCCGCGGCATAAAGGTGCGCAAGGGCGACAGCCGCAACCAGAACACCAAGGGCACAGCGGATACCGTGTCCAACGGCTCCATAATCCATGTTTACGATAACCAGTTCATGATGCTGGTTGACGGCGGCAAGGTAGTGGACTATACTGCGGAGCCCGGCTATTTTAAGGTTGATAATTCTTCCATGCCGAGCCTTTTCGGCGGCCAGTTCGGCGATTCTCTGAAGGAGACCTTCAGCCGCATCAAGTACGGCGGAACGCCTTCCTCCAGCCAAAAGGTATTCTTCATCAATCTTCAGGAGATAAAGGGCATTAAGTTCGGCACGCGCACCCCCATCAACTATTTCGACTGCTTCTATAATTCCGAGCTGTTCCTGCGCGCGCACGGCACCTATTCCATAAAGGTCACGGAGCCGCTCAAATTCTATGCCGAGGCCATTCCCCGCAACGCGGAGAGCGTGGACATAAACGACATAAACGAGCAGTATCTTAACGAGTTCCTCGAGGCCCTTCAGGCCGCCATCAACCAGATGAGCGCCGACGGCACGCGCATAAGCTTCGTAACCAGCAAGGCGCGCGAGCTTTCCAAGTATATGGCCAACGTGCTGGACGAGGAATGGAACCAGAACCGCGGCATGCAGGTGCAGTCCGTGGGCATCGGCTCCCTGTCCTATGACGAGGAAAGCCAGAAGCTCATCAATATGCGCAATCAGGGCGCAATGCTCTCCGATCCCAGCGTGCGCGAAGGCTACGTTCAGGGCGCAATAGCGCGCGGCGTGGAAGCCGCCGGCAGCAACACCGCGGGCGCGGGCGCAGCGTTCATGGGCGTTGGCCTTGGCATGAATGCCGCGGGCAACATGGCGGGCGCGTTCTCCGCCTCCAACCAGCAGCAGATGCAGTATCAGCAGGCTCAGCAGCAGCAGGCCCAACAGCAGCAGACTCAGCAGGGCGGCTGGAAATGCTCCTGCGGCGCCACCAACGGCGACAATATGGCCTTCTGCCCCGGCTGTGGCAGCAAGAAGCCCGCTCCCCAGCCCGCCGAGGGCGGCTGGACGTGCTCCTGCGGCGCGACCAACGGCGCGAACATGGCCTTCTGCCCCAACTGCGGCAGCAAAAAGCCCGCCGAAGCGGCCGCCAAGTCCGCTTTCTGCCCCAACTGCGGCGCAAAGCTTGCGGACGGCGCAAAATTCTGCGTGGAATGCGGCACAAAGCTCGGCTAAGTTTATCTGCAAAGGGGATGGCCTCGCGCCGTCCCCTTTTCCGTTTTCCGCAATAAAATTGCATATCCGCAAAAAAACTCTTTACAAACCCGCCCGCATACGCTATAATACATCTTGCGCAGCGGAAAGCGCAGCAAATATGGGGCTTTAGCGAAGTTGGCTATCGCGCTACACTGGCAGTGTAGAGATCACCGGTTCGAATCCGGTAAGCTCCACCATACTTGAGAAATCCGAACTTGATTCCGATAGGGAATGGGTTCGGATTTCTTGTTTTTATCAAGGACATTGAAGTTTAGTTTCGGGATAGAATAACATCAAATTCAGGAGGATATACCCATGGAAAAGCTCATAAGCTGTGCGTTCAATATGGATACCGCCTGTGTGGAGCTTCGCTTCACGGACGGGAGCATTTGCTCCATCGACTGCACCGCCGTGGAGAATGAGGTGGCGGACAACCGCTTCCGGCGGTCGGAGCTGGACTATCTCATCTACAACGACCCGCTGGCCTATGCAGACCTCGTTCTGAATGGCGACGTTGAGGCGTATCTGAACGCTGTCACAGAGTACCAGACCTACGAAAAATGAATATGAAAAGGGAGTGCGCCGAGCGCACTCCCTTGCTTTATCATGCCGTCTTTCTGTCTTGTTCTCTTGTGTCTTCAGCGTCTTTCTTCTCGTTCCACGCCGCCAGTTCCGCCTGCCCTTCGTCGCTTTCAAAATACGCTTGGATCATGGGCAACAGGCAGCGGGCGATGCGTTCAATGGCGTAATCGGGAATCTCCATGCCACTGTTTTTCTGACCGCTGAATGTTGACATCGATTCGTTTCTTCTCCTTTCCGAGAACAGCCGCTCCCTTTTTGAAATGAAAAGCAGACGCCTGTCAAGCCGTGTGACCTGTCTGCGTCTGCATGGTGTCTTGTGTTTGAAATTGTAGCCTTATTATAGCAGTGACCGGGGTTCCCGTCAATACTAAAAGAAAGAAAACGGTCAACGGTGTAATTTCGGTAGCGGCTACCGAAATTGTTTTGTGGCTTGCATAGCAAGGGCAGTAGCGCAGCAGCCGCCAGCCGTCAATGGTCAAGATGAACGCTTCGCGCCATTGACAGCCGCCGCCCGTTTCGCTTTTCGGCAGACAAGGCGGGCAAGCACAGCTTGTGCCTGCCCGCCTGCATGGATTCTGAGATTTCGCTTACGGCTTGATGAGAATGGCGCTCACATCCGCCATGCTTTCGCCGAGCGTGAACGTGACGGCCTTGCCGTTGTGGGTGAGCCGGTAGGCTTCGCCGCCCTCGCCCTTGTCCAGCAAATCGGAGAGCAGGAACGCTGACGTTGCGCCCTTGGTGACAAAGACGATCTTCTCCACGCCCTGCGCCTTGAGAGTGCGGATGCCGCTGAGTCTGCCCGTGAGAATGGCGAGGTCCTCGTCAACGGTGACGGTCAGCACGCCGCCCTTTTGCTCGGCCGTGTAGGCAATGTCCCTGCCGTCCTTATCGGTCACGCGGTAGAGGGGAGGAGCTATTAACCGGCTTCCCTCATCCGGCATGGTGTGGGTCTCCCCGCACTGGTCATACCGCACGCACTTTGCCGTCTTGGTGCCGTCGTGCGCATAGGTCGCATCGTTGTTGGAAACATAGTCCTCAAAGAGATGCCCGAGCTTGCTGTCCGTGTCCGTTACCGTGTCTGTTGCCATACAGCCGCCCGTGCCGTAGCGCACGCACCTTGCCGTCTTTGTTCCGTCCTGCTCGCAGGTGGCATCGTTGTTGGAAACATAGTCCTCAACCTCAAAGAAATGCCCGAGCTTGCTGCCCGTGTCCGTTACCGTGTCCGTTTCCGTGCAGCCGCCCGTGCCGTAGCGCACGCACTTTGCCGTCTTGGTGCCGTCCTGTTCGCAGGTGGCGTTGTTGTCGGAAACATACTCCTGCCCTGCAAAGCTGTGGTTCAGGGCGGGGATATCCTCGGTTTTTGTATGGGAGGAGCTGGTGCAGGTGTAAGTCCTGACCCCCTTTCCCGTGCAGGTGGCGGGCGTCGTCACCGTGCCGCTGTCCCATACAAAGTCTCCGGTTGGGTTTGTGACCGTTTTGCTGGGAGTTCCCGTCATGACACTGCCGGGCGCGTAATATTCGATTTTCCCGCTGGGGTTCAGCGCGCAAATATCCGGCTCGACCTCTGTGCCGTTCACCGGACCGTTTTGGTCACGTACGCCGCCATTGCCGATACCGGCTCCCTGCCCGTCATCGCCTGTCTTGCCGCCCCGCACCTTCAGCTTCGCATCGCCGGAAACCGTGACGTCTCCGCTGCCGCGTGCATCAAGGCCGCCGCCAATGCCTGCGCCGCATCTGCCTCCGGCGGCACTGACCTCGCCGCCGGAGATCGTGATGTCATTTCCATCCCGATGCATTCCGCCGCCGATACCCGCAGCGAACGTGCCGCCGGTGGCAGTGACCTTGCCGCCAGAGATGGAGATGTTATTGCCATTGCCCCAACCTCCGCCGCCGATACCGGCACCGTAGTTGCCGCTATTTGCGGTGACTTCGCCGCCGGTGACAGTGATGTCGCTGCCGTTACCGTAAGCACCGCCACCGATGCCAGCACCATAATTCCCGCCCCGCGCCGTGACCTTGCCGCCGGTGATGGTGATGTCGCTGCCAGCGCCGCTGCTTCCTCCGCCGATGCCTGCGCCGTCCTGACCGCCCTTGGCGTTCAGGGAGCCGTCTTTATCCTTGTCCTGAATGGTCAGATTACCGTCGTTGTTCTTTTCCAGGCCGGCATGAGAGTGACCGCTCTTAAGCGCGTTGCTTCCGTTCAGCTCGATGTTCACATTGCCCTCGCCGGTGGTGGAAACGGCGGCCTTGCCCGCACTGCTCACGTCGATGTTTGCGCCGGAGAGGGTGACGTTTGCGGTCTGGTCTTTCTCCGCATTGATGGTGACGGTGTTTTCCGTCGAGCTTCCCTTAATGACGGGAGCGTTGTCCTCCACAGCGGCTCCGCCTCCCTGGGTGACCGTCTGCCCGCCGCTCCCGGCGTTTACGATGATGTCGCCGTTGCCGATGTCCCAGGTCGCCGCCAGCGCCGACACGGGCAGACTGGCGAGAAGCAGCAGCGCAAGGAGCGTTGATACGATTTTCTTTCCCTTCATGTGTAAAAGCCTCCTTCTTTGTTCTGATTGATCGCCTCGATTCCTTTTTGATGTGAATCCTTATACACAGTCATTTTACCAGACAATACGGAAATTTTCAAGAACTTATTCGGAGAAAGACCTGCTTTTGACGCGCCGCCAGGGGGATCGCAGAAGGAAGCAGCAAGCAGGGCAAAGAGGGCCCTCTTTGCTGCTTGCCGCCGTGCGAATCCTGCCGGCTTCACACTTGGCAAGCAAGGTGGCTTGGAGCCACTTTTCGCTTGTTGGGGAAATTTGTCCCCAAGCCCCTTTGAACGATTTTTGCAAAATCGGCTGCGCTCCTGCGGAGCTTTCCTCGCCTGCGGCGCGTCAGAGAATCGCGGCGTTATGTGAATGTATCATTGACATGTTCTCTGTTTCCGGGTATACTTGAAACAGAAAAGGAGGTGACGCAGCCTTGAAAATCATCGGTGAACGGCTGCGAGGTTTGCGCGAAAGCGTCAGGCTCTCGCAGGCAAAGCTGGCAAAGGAATTTGACGTTTCCCAATCCGCCCTTGCCCGGTACGAAATTGACGATTCCACGCCCTCCCCGGAGGTTTTTCTGAAATACGCCGACTACTTTGACGTATCGCTGGATTACATTTTCGGCAGAACGGACGACCCCCACGGTATGATCTACAACAACTGCGTGAAGCTCGGCCTGAACAATCCCGAAATGGCGCGGTTCGTGGAAATGTGCTTCGACCCCGGCTCGGCTATGAACGAACGATTGAAGGCAACGCTTGTGCAGATGCTCTCGGAGGTGGATACGAAATGAAAGCCGTGATCTACGCCCGCTATTCCTCGGACAGCCAGCGGGAGGAATCCATCGAAGGGCAGCTCCGCGAGTGTACGGAGTATGCCGAACGAAACGGCATCACCATTCTCCGCAGCTATATTGACAGAGCGTTGTCTGCCAGAACTGCGGACAGACCGGAATTTCAAAATATGATAAAGGACAGCGAGCAAAAGCTGTTCGATGTGGTGCTGATCTGGAAGCTCGACCGTTTTTCCCGCGATCGCTACGACAGCGCCCACTACAAGCGGATTCTCAAAAAGAACGGCGTCAAGGTCATCTCCGTAAAGGAAAACATCTCCGACGGGCCGGAGGGGATAATACTGGAATCTATGCTTGAAGGCTATGCCGAATATTACTCCGCCGAGCTGTCCGAAAAAATCCGCAGAGGACAAAAGGAGAACGCCTTAAAGGGCAGGAATAACGGCGGCGGCATCCCTCTCGGCTATCTGCTGGGCGATGAGCAGAAGCTTGCCCTCGACCCGGTTACGGCTCCGATAGTACGGGAGATATTTCAAAGATATGCCGACGGTGAAATCGTCCGCACCATCGTAGAGGACTTCAACAGACGGGGCTTGAAAACGAAAAGCGGCAAGCCATTCTCTCCCAACAGCTTCAACCGCATTTTGAAAAACCGCAAGTATATCGGCGAATATCAATATCAGGACGTCGTTATCCCCGGCGGCGTTCCCGCGATCTTATCGGACGATCTATTCTATCGGGTGCAGGCGCGGCTGGAGAAAAACAAGCGTGCGCCCGCAACGGCAAAAGCGGACGTTGACTATCTGCTGACAACCAAATTATTCTGCGGGATCTGTGAGCGCATGATGATAGGCGAAAGCGGAACGAGCCACACGGGAGATAAGCATTATTACTACAAATGCGCCGGGGCAAAGCGAAAGCTGGGCTGCAAGAAGAAATCGGCCAAGAAAGATTTTATCGAACGAGCCGCTGTTGTCCTGACTGTCAACCGAGTTCTGAAAGACGAGGAAATAGACCGGATCGCTGATGGTATTTTGACCCTGCAAGCCAGCGAGGACACCACTATTCCGGCGCTGAAAAAACAGCTTGCCGACACGGAGCGCGGAATAGAGAATATGCTGAACGCAATCCAGCAGGGAGTGCTGACCGGTTCCACAAAAGAACGTTTGGAGGCTCTGGAAAAGCAAAGGGACAACCTGAAGATAGCCGTCCTGCAAGCGGAGCTTCAAAAGCCAAAGTACACCAAAGAGCAGATTGTGAGCTGGATCGGGCAGTTCAAATACGGCGACGTAAACAGCCGGGAGTACCAAAAACGTATCATAGATACCTTCGTCAACTCCCTGTACCTGTTTGATGACAGGCTCGTCATCACCTACAACTTCAAAGGCGGCACCGAAACCATTACCCTGAAAGATGTCGAGGCTGCCTACGGTTCGGATTTGAAAGCAGTGTCTCCACCACAAACCCTCCGAACCGATATGGTGCAGAGGGTTTTTTGTTATGTAACAGCACATCCGTCTCTTCTGTTCCTTGACAAAATTCGACTCTGTTCGTATTATAATTATTGTTGAATAAGCTGCGTTTGGTTAAGGAGAAGCGCACGCCGCAAATATGTAATTCGGTCAATGAATATTTTTCAATGATATTATAAGGAAGATTCATTTGTGAAAATAAACTACTTTGTGCATACGGAAATAGGCGACCGGCCCTGCAACGAGGACCGCTATGCCGTGAGCAAATGCCCGGCTGGGCTTTGCTTCGCGCTGGCGGATGGGCTTGGCGGGCTTGACCGCGGCGAAGTCGCGGCGGAGCTTGCCTGCAACGCCGTGGCAGAATATGCCCAGGCGCAGGCCGTTTTTTCCAGCGCCGCCGCGGAGCAGGCCTTCCTTCGGGCGCAGCAGGCGGTATTGGCGCGGCAAAAGGCGGAGCATAACGAAACGCAGATGAAAACCACGCTGAACATCGTTATGCTGGATAAGCAAAGCATGTATTGGGGGCACGTTGGGGATTCGCGTACATATTACGCCGAAAACGGTGTATTAAAGCGGCGCACGCTTGACCACAGCGTTACCCAGATGCTTTCCGCCATAGGGCAGGTGGAGGAGCGGGACATTCGTTTTCACGAGGACCGCAGCAGGCTGCTGCGCGTGCTGGGCACGCCGTGGGAAAAGCCGCAGGCGGAAATGGAGCAGCCCGTAGCGCTGCGCGGGAACATGCAGATATTGCTCTGTACCGATGGTTTTTGGGAATACATTACGGAAGAGCAGATACAGATTTGCCTTGAAGAATCCGACAATGCCCAAATATGGATGGAGAACATGCTGGAACTTATAAGCCGTAACGATCAGCATAGCGAGCGCGACAACCGCACCGCGATAACAATATGGATAGACGATGGGGAAGGGGATATAACGCAATGAGCGCAACCATGCTTTACGCCGCCGGTGAAGCCAAGCCGGCGCGCCTGTTTGCATGCGATGCCGGGCGCACGATGCGCACGGTGGATATAGGTCAGGGCATCACGCTCGGCCGCGCGGGCACGGGCATAGACGTAGACCTGCCGCTGAACAGCGGCATAGTATCAAAGCGCCACGGAAGGATAACTAAGCTTGACACGGGCTATTGCTACAGCGATACGGACAGCCTGAACGGCACGCATATAAACGGAATTCTCTACGGAAAAGACGGCGAAAGCAGCAGCTGTATACTCAACGACGGGGACATACTGCGCATAGACCGCAAAAATTTGGACCACCCGCATCACGAGGCCGTTGTAATGATATTTTCAACATCCTGGCAGGATGCCGAGTGGCAATCGGTCGAGCTGCGCGAGGATACCGGCAACATAAACATAGGCCGCACCACCGTTGCCCAGGAGGGCATAAAGATAGCCGATCCTGCGGTATCAAAAAAGCATGCAACGTTCATTCACGGCGTGCGCGGATGGTCAATAGTTGACCACGGCAGCACAAACGGCGTGTTCGTTAACGGCGAACGCATCGCCCAGCCGCGACCGCTTCATGCAATGGATGTTGTGCGCATAGTCAACACGCTGTTCATATTCCTTGGCGACAGGCTGCTTTATAACGCACCCGCCGTGCAGAAAAACCAACTTGCCATACATATTGAGGAGCGCAGCGTGCGCAACCTTTTCAAAAAACGCATACTGCTTGAAAATATAGATCTCAGCATTGACCCCGGGGACATGGTGCTTGTGCTTGGCGGCTCGGGCGCGGGCAAAACGACCTTTTTCAACGCCGTGATGGGCTACGAAAAGGCCCGCGGCAAAATAGTTCATGACGGGCGCGATATATATAAAGAATACGCGCAGATGAAGTATGAAATAGGCTTCGTGCCGCAGCAGGATCTTCTGCGCGATGATGACACCGTGTATCATACCCTTGACAACGCGGCGCAGATGAAAATGCCTGCCGATACCGCAAACGACGCCCGCCAGGCGCGCATAGATCAGGTGCTTGAAATGCTGGGCCTTCAGCGGGAGCGCGATTCGCTCGTTAAAAAGCTGAGCGGCGGGCAGAAGAAGCGGCTGAACATAGCGGTGGAGTTCATTGCGGACCCAAGCCTTTTCTTCCTGGACGAGCCCGATTCCGGCCTTGACGGCATAATGGCGGCGGGGCTTATGCAAAACCTGCGCGTTATAGCGGACGAAGGCAAAATAGTAATGGTCATAACCCATGCGCCGGATCGCGTTGCCCATCTGTTCGATAAGGTGATAGTGCTTGCCAAAAGCGCAAAGACGAACAGCGGACATCTGGCCTTCTACGGCTCCATTGACGCGGCGAAGGAGTTCTTCGATACCGATTCGATGGAGGGCATTGTTAAGCGCATAAACCGCCCCGATGAAAACGGGGACGGTTTATCCGATTTCTATATTGAAAAATATGAAAAGTATATAGGAGAGTCCATATGAGCAATACTCAGGTGTCCCGCATAACGCAGATAGGCATATATCTTGGCAAGCATTGGCGCTTGTTCATAAACGAGCGCGGCTGGAAGGTGCTTATATTCGGCGCGGTCATTTCCGCACTTGTATCAATAGTGCTTGGCAGCGGCATGTTCGTATACACGATGGATACGTTCTCCGGCGGGTTTGCGCTGATATCGGCCTGCATTTGGGTCGGCATATTCAATTCGATACAGAACATATGCAAGGAGCGCGCCATAATAAAGCGCGAACACCGCGCCGGGCTGCATATATCAAGCTATATCGCTTCCCATCTTATATTCCAGGCCGGCATATGCCTGCTGCAGGCGGCAATACTGCTCGGCATCAGCAGCGCATTTTTGACTTATCCCAGCTGCGCTCCGCTTTTCGGCGGGGTATGGCTTGAATACTTCATAACGTATTTCCTCTGCATCTATGCGGCGGACGTATTGGGCCTTGCAATATCGGCGATAGTAAAATCGCCCACAACGGCGATGACCGTTATGCCCTTTATACTTATAATTCAGATGATACTTTCCGGCATGCTGTTCCCCCTGCGCGGGCCTATGAGCTTTTTCGGCAACCTTACAATAAGCAAATGGGGACTTAACGCAACGGCCATTTCCGCGGATTACAACAACCTTGAAAATACTCAGAAAATTCAGCTGAGCTACACGCTCAAGGGCATTGTTAAGCAAAAGTCCCTGCCCATTACGGATGAGCAGGTGGACGCGATGGTGGACGAAAACTATTCCACAGGCATTGTGGAGGACTATGTGCACGATCCCGGCAAGCTTTGGCGCAACTGGGGCATGCTGGCGCTGCATACGGCGGTATATGCCATAATAGCCGTTGCGGCATTGGAATTTGTGGACAGGGATAAACGATAGCAGCAATAACTTACAGGGAGATATAACTTATGCATAATGTACAATTCTGCCCGGGCTGTTTGCGGGATGCGGAATTTGAAAACGGCGTATGCGCAAAGTGCGGCTTTGACATGAACGGCTACACCGTAATGCCGCATCATCTTGTGCCGGGCACGCTTGTGAAGCAGCGCTACAAAATAGGCCGCGTGCTTGGCGAAGGCGGCTTCGGCATAACCTATATAGGCATAGACACGGTGCTGAATTTGAAGGTAGCCATAAAGGAATTCTATATGTCCGGCTACGTCAATCGCAACCACGACGCATCGCCCAACGTATTTGCAACGCTTGGCACCCACAGGGACACATTCGAAAAGAACCGGGAAAAGTTTTTGAACGAAGCCCGCGTACTGGCGCAGTTTTACGGGGAAGCCGGCATAGTGGGCGTGCGCGATTTCTGCGAAGAAAACGGCACGGCATATATAATAATGGACTTTCTCAACGGCGTTGACCTGAAAACCTATCTTGAGCAAAAGGGCCGCCTTGCGCCGGAGGACGCCGTTAAGCTGCTTATGCCCGTTATGACGTCCTTGCAGCACGTTCATGCGGAGGGGATAATACACCGCGACATAAGCCCGGACAACATAATGGTAATGGAGGACGGCAGCACAAAGCTGCTGGACTTCGGCGCGGCAAGGGAAATTTCGCAAACGGATATAAAGAGCCTTTCCGTAATATTAAAGCCGGGCTACGCGCCGGAGGAGCAATACCGCAGCAAGGGCCGCCAGGGCCCGTGGACGGACGTATACGCGCTTGCGGCAACGCTTTATAAGTGCATAGTGGGCGCAACACCGGACGACGCCATGGAGCGCATGTATCGCGACAGGCTGCCTTCCCCCGCCGCTGTTGACGCAGCCTGTCCCATAGCCATAAGCAACGTTATAATAAAGGGCCTTGCCGTGCGGCAGGCGGACCGCTATCAGGACGTGGCATCATTCCTTGCCGATCTGAAAACGGCGATGGAAGATCCAGACAATGCGGAGCTTGCGCCGGACACGCGCGAAGTTGCACCCGCGCAGGAACGCGGCGTAATTGCGGACGATCAAACCGTGCTTGCGGACACCACCACCATATATACGCCCAACGCCGCAAAGGAGCATAAAGCGCCCAAGCCCGCGGCGCAGCCGAGCGCGCCCGCCGCAAAAACAAAGCTGAAAACCGCCAAGCCCGAACCCGCCGAAAGCGCGGAAAAGCCCGCGGCTAAAAAGAAGCCCGAAGGCAAACCCGTTTCAAAGAAGCCTGCCAACAAAAAGGGCATTATAATAATCGCGGCCGTTGCGGCGGTAGTAATAATCGCCGCCGTGGCAATAGCGGCGCTCGGCAATGCGAACACAAATGTGTCCACCGGTATGATGTCCGCAAGCTTGGAGGAAACCGCCTCCCTGCGCACGTTCACGCTCAACGGCACAACGCTGGAGCTGCCCGCGCCCGTGCAAACGCTGCTTGACAAAGGCTGGGTGTTTGAGGATGCTCAGTACGATACAGCCACGATAGAAGCCGGCGGCAGCAAATCAAGCGTTATGCTCATGAACGAATACGGCAAGATAGAGTTGAGGCTTTCCAACACCACGCTTAACGAGCAGCCCGCTTCCGCCTGCACCATAACGGCGGTTTCCGCCGTTGAGCATATACTTAACGACAACTATCTTGGCGCAAACGGCAACGAATTCAAAACGGCAAATGGCATAACCCTTGGCGCATCCTCAGCGGAAGTCAAAACAGCTTACCCCGCCGCAAAGAAGGACGGCGGCTACCTGAAGCTTGAAACGCCGTATGCGGACATCAGGTTCTATAATTATGATAATAACCCCGTTTCCGGAATATATATACGGCTGGACATGACCAAGGACTGCTGGGAAGATACTTCTAACGTGTCCTCCGCCGTCCCCGCCGAATATGACGACGCGGAGTTCATCAACGCATATACCCTGCCGGACTTTGCCGTGGAATCGACCGTTCTTTCGGCAAAGCTTTCAATGACCGTACAGGATATGGTTGACGCCGGGTGGACGATAGAGCGCCAGCCGGACTATATCCCCGCCAATTCATATGCCGAAATATATCTTCGCCTTGACGTGCGCACAACGGCTGTTGTTAAAGCGGCGAATTACACGGGCAGCGCAATACTGCCGCAGTACGGCATAGTGCGCGCATCGTTCAACAACACCGGTATGTCCGGCAGCATCCGCGCGGACGGGCTGAAGCTGCTTTATAACGGCAATGTTTTGGCGCAGACGGACGAATCGTATTCGGATGTTATAGCTGCGCTGAATGCCGCGGAGCTTGAGTATACCGAGGATGATAACACTATTACCGTTGTGCCATACGGCGATGAACGCCAAATAAGCTTACTTTTCAGCAAGTCCGACAGCGCGCTGTACAGCGTTTGTGTCGCAAGATATGTCGGCTCGATAAGCAAATTTTATTATGAACAGGAGAATGCAAACCAATGAAAGCCGTTAAGATCATTGCCGCCCTGCTGGCGGCGCTGCTGCTGACAGGATGCAGTGTTAAAATAACCGTGGGTACGCAGGACGAGAACCAGCCTGCCGAAACCGCCAAGCAAACCGTTACCGTTGAGGATATAGGCGCGCTTGTGAACGAACTGCAAAACGGCCACGTTTGGATGGCATGCGCCGAAAGCGAGCTGTACAGCCTGCGCATAGACGGCAGCGGCCTTACCATAACCGCCTATGCAAAGCAGGACGGCAGCACAGAAAAGCAGACGCTCAGCGGCACGTTCACGGCCGATGCGGACGGCGTGCATATAACCGACGGCAATGGCAATACGGTGCTTGAGCTCACATGGCAGCTTATTGCGGAAGAAGGCGACAACGCGCTGCAGCGGCTGGAGATGATTACCAAAACCGAGGGCGGCATACTGCCCAAGGACGTTACGCTTGAATTCTATTCAACGCAGGCGACCGACGAAGCCGGTGAAGAGGAAATGGCGGCAGCCTATCTTGAAAACCTGCAAACGCCGGATCCCGCGAAGGATGATTTGACCACACTGCTTGCGGGATACAGCGGGGATTCAATAGTTGATGCCTGCGTGATGCACGGCATCGATCCCTCGCTTAAAAACCGCGCCACCTATGCCGAAGCCTTCGGCATAGAGGATTACAAGGGAACATCTCAACAGAACCTTACCCTGCTCGAAAAAATGGGCGCAGACGTGGTGATAGGGCAAGACTAAAACGTTCACACAAAAAGGTGCAGCCGAAACCGGGCTGTATCTTTTTGTATTCGCTATAAAGAAGGCAGTCTTCCTTCCAATCGCACCTTTCGTCCCCACTATTAACAGCATAAGAAAAAAGCTCCCGAATTGGGAGCTTTTTTGGTACCCGGTAGGGGAGTCGAACCCCTGTTCCCGCCGTGAGAGGGCGGTGTCCTAGGCCACTAGACGAACCGAGCACATAAATCTCACGGCAAGGGTTATTATACACAATGGTACATATTTGTGTCAACAGTTTTTTTGCCGAACATGCAAAAATATTCATGTATGTCCGGCAATGGGCGGCTTAAAGCGCGGCCTTCAGCTTTTCGGCCAAATCAAGCTGCTCCCACGGCATGGCAGGATCGCCGAAGTGGCCGTAGGACGCGGTGCGGCGGTATATGGGCCGGCGGAGATCGAGCGCGCGTATTATGGCCTCCGGCCTAAGGTCAAAGCTGCGGCGCACGGCGGCAAGCAGCTTATCCTCGTCCACCGTACCGGTGCCGAACGTGTCTATAAATACGGATACGGGCTCCGCCACGCCTATCGCGTAAGCCAGCTGCAATTCGCAGCGCTTGGCAAGGCCCGCGGCAACTATATTCTTGGCAATGTAGCGCGCGGCATAGGCTGCGCTGCGGTCAACCTTGGTGGGGTCCTTGCCGCTGAAGGCTCCGCCGCCGTGGCGCGCAAAGCCGCCGTATGTATCAACTATTATCTTGCGCCCGGTCAGGCCGCTGTCCCCGTGCGGCCCGCCTATTACGAAGCGCCCCGTGGGGTTGACCAGAATGCGCGCGTCGCTCGCAAGCAGAGCCTTGGGGATAACGGGTTTTATAACCTCGCTATAAATGGCGTCCTTCAGCATGGCCTGCGTTGCATCCGCGCTGTGCTGCGTGGAAACGAGCACGGTATCCACGCTCACGGGCGTGCCGTTTTCGTAAACAACGCTCACCTGCGCCTTGCCGTCCGGCTTTATGAAGTCCGCGCCGCCCTTGCGGTACGCCGCCAGCCTGCGGGTAAGCGCATGGGCCAGATATATTGGCAGGGGCATATATTCTTCCGTTTCATCGGTGGCATAGCCGAACATCATGCCCTGATCCCCCGCGCCTGTGGTCATGTCTGCCTCCGTACCTTCCTTCGCCTCAAGCGATTTATCCACGCCCATGGCAATATCGCCCGACTGCTTATCCAGCGATACCAGCACCGCGCAGCTGTCGCCCGAAAAGCCGGTGGAATTATCCGTATAGCCTATTTCGTTCACGGTGGAGCGCACAAGGGACGCTATGTCCACCTGCGCCTTAGACGTTATTTCGCCCATCACCAGCACCAGGCCGGTCGTTGCCGCGCATTCGCATGCCACGCGGGAATACGGGTCAACGGCAAGGTGCGCATCGAGCACGCTGTCGCTTAGAATATCGCAGACCTTATCGGGATGTCCCTCGGTCACCGATTCAGACGTAAAAAGCTTTTTCATAAAAAATGAACCTCCGTTTCATATTCACCATCAAGCATGGCTGTTCGCGGGATGCGCCCGTTTTGCTTTTCATGGCAAAACAAAACGCCCCGCGAAAAACGAGACGAAGATTCCATCGCTCATCTTCCGGCTAATGCCGCGGGAATTGGCACCTTGCGCGCACGCAGGTTGCCGGGTTTCATAGGGCCCGTCCCTCAACCACTCTTGATAAGGCATATATTCCTTTGTTGCGGATATGATAGCATCAGCGCACATTTCTGTCAAGCCCCATAAAGTTGCGGCAAAAGCCTAATTTATGTGATATAATACAAATATCAACTTATATGGGGGAGCTATATGGATATAAATACCGTAAACGAAGAAATGTCCCTTGCGGAGGCGCTGCAGATGCGCGCGGATATAAAAACGCGGATAGCGCAGCTGCATTCCCGCCTGAACGACAATGCCAAGGTGCAGGAGGGTGAAACGCCCGCCGAGGATCCGCTCAGGCTTATCGAGCTGCTCAATGCCGAATGCAGCGCGTATGAGGAGCTTATCCGTCGCATAAACCTGACCAACGCGGCAACCGTGTTTGAAGGGGAAACGCTTACCGCGCTGCTTGCCCGGCGGGACACGCTTTCGCTTGAGCTGAGCATAATGCGGGACTTTTTGCAGCAGGCCAGCCAGCGCATAGACCGCTATTCCAAAACGGAGATAAAGATTCTTCCCACCGTGGACGTTACGGCGATGCAGAAAACGGTGGATGCGAAGTCGAAAGAGCTTAGGCAGCTTGACGCGGCGATACAGAAGCTGAACTGGAACACCACGCTTAAACAAGTGTAATATTTTCACAACTTTGGTTTTTCCGCCACGCGGGGCGGGCGCTATCTCTGCCGGCTGAGAATGAGCCGGTATGGAGGCACATAGCGGGTCGGGGCGCGACGCTACCTTTACACAAACGCCCGTAACAGCGCACAATATACCCCGCACAAATGCACCCGGCATCACCGGGCGCCGACCGCGCGGCGGAAAGGGTGGGTATGGGGAGAAATGGCTTAAAGGCGGGACTTTTCTATTGAAAGCCCCGCCTTTTCATGCTAAAATAATCATAGAATGAGGATGGGAGATGAGTTAAAGGACGGAATAAAGGAACAGGAGGATCGAATATGAAAAAAATTGTAATTGCGGCGCTGATGCTTGCGCTGTGCATGGCCGTTGCCGTACCCGCCCTTGCGGAAGGCATGCGCGACGCCAACGCCGCATATAACGAGCTGCTTGCGGGGTTCAACGGCAAATATCCCGACGAATACGCGGGCGCATACGTTGATACCTCGGACGGCGATATGCTGTGCATACTGCTTACGGAGCGCCATGCGGACACCGACGCAAAGCTTGGCGCGGCGCAGGACAAAATGCTTGCGCACATAAGCGCGGCCTACCGCGACGACGTAAAATTCAAAACGGCGAAGTATTCCTATAATGAGCTGCTTGCGGCGCACGATACCGCGTCCGCACTGCTGAAGGAGAAGGGCTACGGGCTTTCCTACGTTGGAATAAACGAGATGAACAATGCCGTGGATGTAGGCATAATCCCCGCCGACCATGCAGCCGCCGCAGCCTTTGTTCAAGCCGACGCCGCGCTCAGTGGGCTTCCCCTGTGCGTTACGGCTGCCGAAAGGCTATCCCCAATGGGCGGCGAATCGCCCGCTGCCATGCCGCAGGCCGGAGGCGGCGCAATAATTCCGCTTGCGGCGGCTCTGCTCATATGCGGCGCAATGCTCGGCGCGGCTGCATTGAAGCGGAAACGTTAAATATGAAAGACTCCATCGCGCCGCGCCCCCGACACGCTGCCTCTCCCCTCCTTCCTGCGGTGCAAATGCGCATCGCACAACATATTGTGCCGCGGGGCGCGGCATGGGCGCAATGCCCGGCGTGGCTGCATTGAAGCGGAAACGTTAAATACGAAGAAATCGAAAGGAGGCATATGCCATGAAAAAAAGTTCGGGACCATCTTGGTTATTCTGTGCCATACTTTCCTTCATAGCCTCCATACTTGCCTTCATTTCGGCCACAGTTAACCGGAACCCGATTTTTTATGTTTGCAGTTTGCTGTTTTTAATCGGCGGAATACGCAGCGTTTGCCGATATACAAAGGAAAAGAATCAGCAGGATGAAGAATAGCATCCGCCGACCGCGCGGCGGAAAGGGTGGGTATGGGGAGAAAGACATGAACGAACGCAAAAGAACAAATCTCAAAGCACTATTCATCATATTGGCCGCGGCGCTGATTTTGGCGTTTGTGTACCTTGCCGTGCCGAAGGAGCGCGGCATAGAGCGCCGCGTTGACGCAACGCTTGTGCAAAACGGCAGCCCTGCCGAACGCAGGCAGACCGCGCTCACCATAAGCGGCACATATAAAAGCAGCATTTTCGGCGGGGATTCGTTCGCGGGGAAGGTTGAAATAGACCGCCTGCCGGTAACGGCGGGGGAGCTGCTGAACGTTGTTTTCAGCGCGGAGGATAAGGGCTACGGCGCGCTGACGTACAGGAGCGGCGAAAGCCTTGAGTTCGTGGGCTACATGCGCATGAGCAAAACCGCGGACGAAATCATAATCTGCCTGTTCGATGACATGGGGGACGGGCGCAAGGGCTGGAGCGCGGACACGGGCGCGGTGATATCGTATCCCGATGATATAGAAGATATAGGCGATAAGCTGTACTGAATTTTCGCCGTACAGTAAGCAGCACCTTCACGCCTGACGGTGCCGACTTTCCCTGCACAACATATTGTGCCGCGGGGCGCGGCATGGGCGCAAGAGCCGAGAATATCTGAATAAATTGCGCATTAAAAGCGTTTTTTGAGTTGACAAGCGCCTAAAGGTGTGGTACATTAACTAAGCAACCCCCGACTGGGGGGTTTATTTAGGTTCGGTATCGGCCGAACAAACGGATTTTATTGGCCTTATCCCGCGTTGGGACAGGGCATAAATTGAGAGGAGCTAATAACCACTATGCGCGTAAAAGTCACCTTGGCCTGCACCGAATGCAAGCAGCGTAACTACAACACTTTTAAGAACAAGAAGAATGACCCCGACAGGATCGAGTTCTCCAAGTACTGCCGTTTCTGCCGCAAGCACACCATTCACAGGGAAGCTAAGTAAGCCCGAAAGGACAGGAACATAAAAATGGCAAACGATGTAAAAACCGCCAAAAAGGAGAAGAAGCCCAACCTGTTCGCGCGTATCGGCCGTTATTTTAAGGACGTTGTGGGCGAACTGAAAAAGCTTACGTGGCCTACCGGCAAAGACCTTGCCAAGTACACCGCAACCGTGCTTGCGTTCATAGTGCTTTTCGCCGTTGTTATAGGCGTGCTTGATTTTCTGTTCGGTCAGGGCTTTACGCTTCTTGGTAGCCTGGCAGGCAAAAGCAGCGATGCTTCCGCCCTTGCGGACGCGCTGCTGGGCCTGATGTAATTTAGGGAGCAAGTATCATGGCCGAAGAAGCCAAGTGGTACGTTGCCCATACCTATTCGGGCTACGAGAACAAGGTCAAGGAGGACCTGGAGAAAACGGTTGAAAACCGCGGCCTTCAGGACATGATTTTAGAGATAAGCTACCCCACCGAAGAGGTAGTTGAAATGAAGGACGGCAAGCGCAAGGTGGTAACCCGCAAGATGCTGCCCGGCTACGTTATGATCAAGATGATCATGAACGACAAAACCTGGTACGTTGTGCGCAACACCCGCGGCGTTACGGGCTTCGTAGGCCCGGGATCAAAGCCCGTGCCCCTTACCGATGAAGAAGTTACAAAGCTTGGCGTGGAGTATATCCCCATAGAGCTGGACCTTTCCGTTGGCGAGAGCGTGCGCGTGGTAAGCGGTCCGCTGGAAAACTTCATAGGCACGGTGGAAGCGCTGGATCCGGAACGGCAGAAGGTAAAGCTGACCGTATCCATATTCAACCGCGACACACCGGTGGAACTGGATTATATCCAGGTGCAGAAGCTCTGATAAAGGGCAAAATAAAAGCGCAGGGGCAACTCTGCGCCTAAGGCATGATTTATGCGCCTTCTTATAAGGGGAGGCTGTCATAAAGTGGGAGGCCGCCCGAAAAAGCGGGAGAGGCCGCTCGCACCACATTATTTTTAGGAGGAAATTCAAATGGCAAAGAAGATCACAGGCTTTGTGAAGCTTCAGATCCCCGCCGGCAAAGCAACGCCCGCACCGCCCGTAGGCCCCGCCCTCGGTCAGCATCAGCTGAACATAATGGGCTTCTGTAAGGAGTTCAATGAGCGCACCGCCAAGGACGCCGGCATGATTATCCCTGTCGTCATCACGGTGTACCAGGATCGTTCCTACACCTTTGTGACCAAGACTCCCCCCGCGGCCGTTCTTATCAAGAAGGCTTGCGGCCTGCAGTCCGCTTCCGGCCGCCCCAACACCCAGAAGGTTGCCAAGCTGACCAAGGACCAGGTAAGGGAGATCGCCACCATCAAGATGCCCGACCTTAACGCCGCCAGCGTGGAAGCCGCCATGAGCATGGTAGCCGGCACCGCCCGCAGCATGGGTATCACGGTTGAGGACTGAACAAGCCTAAAGGAGATGTGGGAGGCATAAGCCGTTATTACCACAGGAAGGAATATAGAATATGAAGCATGGCAAGAAGTATCAAGACAGCATAAAGCTGATCGAAAAGCAGAAGCTTTACGATCCCCGCGAAGGCATTGAGACGGTGCTCTCCACCGCCAAAGCCAAGTTTGACGAGACCATCGAAGCCTCTATCCGTCTGGGCGTAGATCCCCGCCACGCCGACCAGCAGGTCCGCGGCGCCGTGGTTCTGCCTCACGGTACCGGCAAGACCGTCCGCGTGTTGGTTTTCGCCAAGGGCGACAAGGCTAAGGAAGCCGAGGCCGCCGGCGCCGATTTCGTGGGCGACGATGATCTGGTAAAGAAGATCCAGACCGAGAACTGGTTCGGATTCGATGTTTGCGTAGCTACTCCGGACATGATGGGCACCATCGGCCGTATAGCCCGTATACTGGGACCCAAGGGCTTGATGCCTAACCCCAAGAGCGGCACCGTTACCATGGACGTGACCAAGGCCATAAACGATATCAAAGCCGGTAAGGTTGAATATCGCGTAGACAAGACCTCCATCGTTCACGTTCCCGTGGGCAAGGTTTCCTTCGGCGTAGACAAGCTGCAGGAGAACCTGAACACCCTGATGGATGCCGTTATCAAGGCCAAGCCTGCCGCCGCCAAGGGCACCTACATAAAGAGCCTGGTGCTTTCCACCACCATGGGCCCCGGCGTCAAGTTCAACAGCATGAAGTTCTAAAAATGCTTACGCATTTCGCAGTGAGTGCTGCTTGCACTCGCTGCGAGAAACAGTCTTCCCTCTCGCGCCATTGGCGCTCCCGGGCGGGAAGGCTGATAAGTAAGAGTTCCTTACGGAACTCATCCGTTCAGGCGAATGAATCGCCTGAGCCGGAATGAAGCTTCTCTATAAAAAATATAGAGGAAATCTCAAAAAATCCGTTGACAACTGCGGGGCGGTATAGTATACTGCCCCGTGGAAATCAAAATACAGGCCGAAGACAGCAGGCGTCCCATGCGGACTTAATTTCCTGCCGAGGTGAATGCAAGCTTATTAAGCAAGCTCTCATCCTTTGTCTTAGGCAAAGGATTTTCATTTTGTAAGGAGGTGAAACCAATGGCAAACCCCGCAAATATCGAGGTAAAAGCGAAACAGGTCGAAGAGATCCGCGAAAAGCTCGAAAAGGCGCAGTCTGTTGTAGTGTTCGACTATCGCGGACTGACCGTTGAGGAGGTAACCAACCTGCGCAGCGAAATGCGCAAGGCCGGCGTTGAATATGTAGTTCTTAAAAACCACATCGTCAACCGCGCAGCCCAGGCAAACGGAGTGGACGAAAGCTTCCACAACTATCTGAAGGGACCCTCTGCTTTCGCGTTCGGTTATGACGATGCAGTAGCGCCCGCGCGTATACTGAAGGACACCGTCAAGAAGCTGAAGAAGTGCGAGATAAAGGGCGGTATCATAAACGGCGTAGTCACCGACGCAGCCGGCATGAACACCCTGGCAGATCTGCCCAGCAGAGAGCAGCTTATCGCAAGGCTGCTTGGCAGCATGATGAGCCCCATTTCCAAGCTGGCTATCGTTCTTGGCCAGATTCAGGAGCAGAAGGGCGGCTCCGATGCAGCACCCGCTGAAGCAGCGGAATAATTTATCCCAAGTTAGAACAAAGAATAACACAGGAGGAACAAGATAATGAATAAAGAGCAGCTTATTGCTGATATCAAAGCTATGACCGTTCTTGAGCTGGCCGACCTGGTAAAGGCTCTTGAAGAGGAATTTGGCGTATCCGCCACCGCCGCCGTCGCCGTTGCCGGCCCTGCCGCCGGTCCCGCCGCCGAAGTTGAAGAAAAGACCGAGTTCGACTGCATACTGAAGGACGTCGGTTCCGAGAAGATCAAGGTCATCAAGACCGTCCGCGAGCTGACCGGTCTGGGCCTGAAGGAAGCCAAGGACCTGGTAGACAACGCTCCCAAGCCCATCAAGGAAGGCCTGCCCAAGGAAGAGTGCGAGAAGATCGTCGCCATGTTCAAGGAAGTCGGCGCCACCATCGAAGTCAAATAAGTTATTCACTTATTGTGATGCTAAAAGAGACTGCTTCGGCAGTCTCTTTCTTTTTGCCCCTCCGGCTGCCGCTGTTTACCGTCAACCCCTCAGTCAATCCGCTTTACGGCGTATTGCCAGCTCCCCGTAGAGGGGCGCCTTTTGGTGCAGTACAAACTCGGCGTACAGTGCCGTACCCCTTCGCAGAGCGATCGTTTCAATGGGGTTACGGGGGGTGCAGGGGCTGGCTCTTATACTCATT